>Ga0134102_1000059_pt1 | contig 130959 bp, 104 predicted proteins | sample 13_3_2metaG_FD_94447 | JGI IMG/M metagenome (GOLD analysis project Ga0134102, IMG submission 94447) | Switchgrass degrading microbial communities from high solid loading bioreactors in New Hampshire, USA - 13_49_3.3_201_A3 metaG | ecosystem: Engineered > Bioreactor > Semi-continuous >...
AGGTTTCAATCAACACAATATTCTAATCAAAATTCTAATGAAAAATCTAACCCCTTAACCCTTACTCCTTTATCCTCCCATCCTATTATGCAGCCAATCAGGAGTTATCCTGCATCTGCTACGAGGTTTTGGAATGAACTTTATTATCATAGAGTCAACTTTATTATCATGGAGTGGAGTTTATTGTGTATATACAACATCATTATTCTTACAGAACGAACTTTATTCCACTGTCACACTCTTGGCCAGGTTTCTGGGCTTATCCACGTCACAGCCTTTCAGTACGGCTACATAATAGGCAAAAAGCTGCAGGGGTGTTATAGCTACTATGGGTGCGATAATGTGATCCACATCAGGAATGGTAATTACCATGTCCACCAGGTCTTTAAGCTCCTGCAAATGCCTTTCCTGGGTTATAACCATAACCTGCGCTCCCCTGGCCTTGACCTCTTTAATGTTGCTGACCATTTTTTCAAACAGGTATTCCTGGGTTATGGGACTTACCACCAGGGTGCCGTCTTCAATGAGGGCAATAGTACCATGTTTGAGCTCGCCGCCGGCATATGCTTCAGAGTGTATATATGAAATCTCCTTGAGCTTGAGGGAACCCTCCATGGACAGGGCATAATCCAGTCCTCTGCCTATATAGAATATGCTGGAAGCGTTATAGTGCATGGAAGCAAATTTCTGAATATTCTCCATGTTACCCAGTACCTGTTCAATTACCCTGGGCATATCCAATAGACCATTTATTGTCTTCATGTAAAATTCCTGTGATATAGTGCCCCTTTCATAAGCAAAATGGAGAGCCACCAGGTACAGGGCTGAAAGCTGAGTGTTATAGGCCTTTGTGGAGGCAACCGCTATTTCAGGTCCCGCCCAGGTATAAAGTACGTCATCCGATTCCCTGGTGATAGTACTTCCCACCACATTAACAATGGACAAAATCCTTGCACCTTTCTTTTTGGCTTCCCGCAACGCAAAGAGTGTGTCTATGGTCTCTCCTGACTGGCTGATAATTATAACAAGGTTTTTATCATTTATCATGGGATCCCTGTAACGGAATTCAGAAGCCAAATCCACTTCCACGGGTATCCTGGCAAGTTTTTCAATAATATACTTCCCAACTACGCCTGCATGGTAAGCCGTACCACATCCAACAATATAGATTTTCTCAAGTTTTTCAAGGTACTCCCGGGTATAAGAGAAATCAAAGGCCACTTTCCCGTCCATAATCCTTGGGCTTATGGTATCCTTAACAGCCTTTGGCTCCTCGCAGATTTCTTTCATCATGAAATACTCGTAGCCGGATTTTTCAGCGGCCGTTATATCCCAGTCCACATGAAAAATCTGCTTGTCAACCTTTTGTCCGTACAGGTTATAGATATTGATGTTTTCCCTTGTTACTTCCGCGACTTCCATATCTTCAAGGATATATACATCTCTTGTATGCTCAAGGATAGCAGGTATATCTGAAGCAATGTAGTTTTCGCCCTTCCCTATGCCTACAATCAGCGGACTGTCCTTTCGGGCTGCCACAAAACCGTCCATGCAGTCGCTGCAGACAACACCAAGGGCAAAGGAACCCTTAAGCTCCTTTATGGAATCCAGCACAGCCTGTACCAGGTTGCCGTTGTAGTGGTATTCCACCAGGTGGGCAATGATTTCGGTATCCGTATCAGAAACAAAACGGAAACCTTTTGACATAAGGAAATTTTTAAGCTGCACATAGTTTTCTATAATACCGTTGTGAACAACGGCTATCTTGCCGGATTCGCTTATATGGGGATGGGAATTGACGTCATTGGGCTCTCCGTGGGTAGCCCACCTTGTATGCCCTATTCCGAGGGTGCCGTTTAAGGTGCAGTTTTCAAGCTTACATTCAAGGGAAGACAGTCTCCCCCTGCATTTAACTACACTGACACCCTCATCAGTGCATACTGCCACACCCGCAGAGTCATAACCCCTGTATTCAAGTTTTTTCAACCCATTCAACAAAATAGGTACAGCATTTCTCCTACCTATATATCCAATTATTCCGCACAATGTTAAAACTCCTTTCAAACATAAATTCTGAAAAATTGCAATAAGGCAATATAACCCTTAACAAGCATTGTGTGAAAAGGGCTGCACCTGCAGGTAGTTTAAAATACCTGCGGCAACAGAAATGCCAGGAATAACCTTTCTTTCCAAAAGGTCATTATGAATAATAAATATTTGAATAAGATTTGAATATGTTTGTGAGGAGTCAGCCACATGAGTCTTTTTTGTTCTGCAGTCGCCTGTAGGTTTTGTAAGAGCTCTAACGATAGTGGCCTACCGGAAGTCATCCGCCGAATCTTTCGATAAGACTTCACCTCGTCAACAGGATACCCTGTCCGGGCGCTAGAAGCTGTAAAGCTTCTTTACATTTAAGAGCTATACAGCTCTTTTTTACCTAATATGACTCCTTTTTTAGGACCTCACCTCCTTAACTAAGCCTCTCTTCAATAATCCTTACCAGTTCAGCAGCCTTATCGGCAATGTAATCGGGGTCTTTGCCTTCAAGCATAACCCTTACCAATGGCTCTGTACCGGAAGGCCTGATAAGTATTCTTCCCTCACCATTCATTTCTTCCTCAATCTGCCTGCATAACTCCTGTATATAGCTGTCTTCTTTTATTTTCTTCTTGTTCTCGTTGGTTACCCTTGCATTCAGCAATACCTGAGGCAACACCTGCATCTGGGAAGCCAGTTCTGAAAGCTTTCTCCCGGTCTTTTTAAGAACAGCCAAAAGTTGCAGGGCAGTAATAAGACCGTCACCAGTGGTGTTGTGCTCCAGCAGAATTACATGGCCGGACTGTTCTCCACCCAGAACATAGCCGTTCTCAAGCATTTTCTCCAATACATACCTGTCGCCTACTGCTGTTTTAACAATATTAATATTTTCACGCCTGGCCATTATGTCAAAGCCCATGTTGCTCATTACGGTTACCACAATGGTATCGTCCTTGAGCTTGTTTTGCTCCTTCAAATCCAGGCCGATTATGGTCATGATCTGGTCTCCGTCCACAAGGCAGCCGTTTTCATCTACCGCCAGCACCCTGTCTGCGTCGCCGTCAAAAGCAAGGCCTATATCATACTTGCCTTCTTCAGCAATTATGCCCTGAATCTGGGCCATGTGCGTTGAGCCGCAGCCTGCGTTTATATTCTTTCCGTCGGGGGAATCATTTATGACTCTAACCTCTGCGCCCAGCTGTCTTAAAGTTTCAGGAGCAGTCCTGTAAGAAGCGCCGTTTGCACAGTCAACCAGAATTCTGAGTCCTTTCAGGTCAGTATTAATCGTCGATTTTGCAAAATCAACATAGTCTGTCAATGCCGTGTCACAAACGGTTCTTCTTCCTATTTTATCGGGTTCGCAGGGGGATATTTTCACACTACCATCCAGGATTATAGATTCGATTTTTTCCTCTATTTCATCGGAGAGCTTATATCCCTGGCTGTTGAAAAATTTGATTCCGTTGAATTCAAAAGGATTATGGGATGCAGATATGACTACTCCGGCATCAGCATTATAAAGCCTTGTAAGGTAAGCTACAGCCGGTGTTGGGATTATGCCCAATGAAATAACCTCTGCGCCTACTGAACAAATACCTGCCGTTAAGGCAGCTTCCAGCATATCGCACGATAAACGTGTATCCTTACCCACAAGTATTTTCGGTGTATGCTGCTTTTCTCCCGCAAGAACGTAAGCACCAGCCTGGCCAAGCCTGAATGCAAGGTCTGCTGTCAATTCAACATTAGCAACTCCTCTGACTCCGTCAGTACCAAATAATCTGCCCATATGTACGACAACCCCCAATATATTTCCATTTAATACTATTTCAGTTTTTTTATAGATATTGTTTTTATTATATCATTATATCTATTTATTTTGTAAATCACAAGTAAACAATAATTTACAGTGTTATAGTTTTTTTGCCCCCTGAATCTTTTCCAATCCCCATGCATATTCAGTATATTCTCTTGCTATTATTGTCGTTACCGGCAGGTTTCATGCCATGCCTTAACCTGAACCACTTTAAAAGTGGATAATAACTCTTCCGGATAACAAATAATAACAAACCAGGCCTTTATATTTTCAGCCTGGCTGAATATTAGAATATACATGAGGTTTTATTGCAGGTTTTCAACCCTTAATTCCACAAGTACACTCTTAACCAGGGTCACACTGCCGGGATACGTAATTTCCAACGGCATGATATGCCTGCCAACTTCAAGCCCTGATACGCTGAGGGAAGGTTTTAAAGTATCTGCATTTATCTTGTCAAGTTCATCCTGCATCCCTCTGAGTATTACCTCAATGCTTCCCCCGGTGAATGTATATACTTTACCTTCCTGCCGGTTTTTCAACTGAATCTTGTCTGGTTCTATATAAACAGTCTTATACCTCAATATCTTAACCTGAATGGGATCATTTTTAACCAACAGCACATTTTCCGGCAGCGCTACCCTTACGGGAACGGTATGCACCCCGTCCCGCAGGCCGGCCACATCTGCCCTTATACTTATATCATTTGAACCCATGGACTGTATAAACTGCCTCTCGCCCTTTACTTCCACCGTTACTGTGTCATTTAGTATCTCGTAATAATACGATTCATTGGCACTGAAATTGACCAGTGAAATATTGTTTTTGTTTACCTGGAACCTTTTCACCAGCAGTTTGTCGATCATAATGTTGACATCTATAGTACCAGGGGTATTTACCACTTTTATACCTTCAGGCAGTTTTAGCTTTGCCTTGGTTTTTACGTCTGAATCCACTCCGTCGATACTAACCGGTTCTGTGACCACATAGCTAAGTCCGGACATCAATTCATTGGAACCAGTGATTATTACTCTTTCGGGATTTATGCTTTTTATTCCTTCACGGAAATCTTCCGCCGGAGTTCCCTCAGTTACCAGGACAACAGGAACCGTCTTGCCTACCTGGAAGGTAACATTGACATTAATATTTTTAAAAGCGTCAATCCTCTCTCCCCGCTTGTTATATACGGTACAGGGACTTAACACGCTTTTGTTGCTGTCCAGGTCCTTTACGTCCACCTGTGCCTCCACATGAGATATGCTGTTAATGATTGACTCAACTGCTTCAAGTTCAATTTCTTCCGGACCCAGGGTTGTTTCTATAATCTGATACCCTTCCTTTATCTGGTCCATATTAATGAGTTTCAACTCTATAGGGAAAGAACGTTTGACCACCTTCTCCAGTTCCACATCAATATATGTGGGCTGGACTTTAGAAATATATACGTCGTTAATGTCTTCGTATGGTCCGTCAATTTCTATCCTCGTATCCTTTTCGGATTCCACCTTGGAAAAGTCAAGTACAGCCCTGAAATCCGCTGCTGTTACCTTATTAAGGCTCTCGCTTCTCCCCCTTACAACTATGTCAACATTTCGTCTGAAATTATAGTTCATGAGCCTTAATCCTTTAGACACAAGGGTATCTTCATTTATCACGTCCAATTGGAGGGTAAAGGTTTTTTCGTTGTATGGGTTCTCGATATTATATACAACGAGCCATAGAAAAATTGCGGCAACCAGTGATATTATTTTTATGATTAAGTTATTTTCAAACAGGTTTCTCACCTGGTCTTCACCTTCCATAACGTGATTTTCTTGTTGGTTGCGTCTTTGTCCACAAGATTTTTGGTCAGCGCCTTTCGCAGGATATCAGGAGTGAGGTTCCTTGTAAGTCCTCCATTTAAGGCAACCGAAATCTTGCCTGATTCCTCGGAAACGATAACGGCAACACAGTCAGAAACCTCGGAAATACCTAAAGCTGCTCTGTGCCTGGTGCCAAGTTCCTTGCTGATATTGGGATTATCCGATAGAGGAAGGAAACATCCTGCCGCCTTTATTTTATTGTCTCTTATGATAACCGCTCCGTCATGTAATGGTGTATTGGGTGTGAATATATTCAGGAGCAATTCGGAACTTACAACGGAATCAAGCTGTACACCGGTTTTTATGATTTCGCCCACCTTGGTCTTTTTTTCAATAATAATCAGGGCTCCCACGAAATTCTCAGACATGGTTGTGCAAGCCTTGACAATCTCCTCTATTACGGCAGTTGTCTGCAGCTTGTTTTCCTCCACATCAGGGATAAAAAGGTCTCTGAATCGGCTTCTTCCGATTCTTTCAAGGCCTCTGCGAAGCTCAGGCTGGAATATGACAACAATTGCAAAGGCAATAATGGAGACGGTATTATTCAGAAGATATGCGATGGTTCTAAGTCCTAACAAGCTGCTTATCCAGTAAGACAGAAAAATGAACATAAGGCCTTTTATCAGCTGCCACGCACGGGTTTCCTTAGCCAGGATGACAAGTTTATATATAGCATAAGTCACTATCCCTATATCAACAACAGCCCTTATGATGGACAGCGGACTGTCGAACCCCACATAACCAATAAAATTTTGAAATATGTCATTTAAATTTACGCCCTTAAATATATCCAATCTGTCACGCCCTTACCAGACACGGGGACGGTTCTCCTGTCTTACCTTTCCATATCATCGGGATACAGAAACACAATCTTTCTGAAGCTACAGAGTAGGCTCCTGTCCGAACCGTGTAATATCCCCTAAAATTGGCTAAAATTAAGCAATATCTTGTCATTATTAAGAATAATGAAGCTTAATGCCATATATATAACATATATAAAATTATAACTTTTTTCTGTGCACATTGTAAGTTATTTTATATTAAAATTATTTAACAAAAATTTAAACAAAAAATGATGTAGCTTCTGTACAATTTATTAAATATTGCCTAGGCATACATTTTTTAGGTGTCTTAATGCCACTTTTTCCAGCGTTTTCAGGGTTTTAACAGGAGTTGGTATCCGGTCTGTCATTTTGTAGTTCGGGAAAAAACGCGTCAGGTGTAGAGTGATATCAGGGGAGACACTCTTAAGCCATCCGGCCAGCGAATCAATTTCCTCTTCACTGTCATTTAACCCCGGCACCACCAGGGTGGTAACCTCCACATGGCAGTAAGCGCTTGAGATTTCCACAGTTCTTTTAACATCCTCAAGTTTGCCTTTGCAAATGTCCCTGTAAAAGTCCTGTGTAAAGGCTTTTACATCTATATTCATAGCATCAACAAAGGGCAGCAATTCCCTCAATGGTTCTTCGTTAATGAAGCCGTTGGTTACAAGTACGTTTTTCATGCCTGCCTTCTTGACTTCCCTGCAGGTATCGTACACAAATTCATACCAAATAGACGGTTCATTGTACGTATACGCCACACCGATATTTCCCCTGCTGCGTAATTCCAGGGCCGTCTGCGCCAGTTCATAAGGCGTTATTTCATGGGCTTTGGGTTCTTCATGGGCAATGGTCCAGTTCTGGCAAAAAGCACATTTCAAGCTGCACCCAAAGGTTCCGGCAGACAAGATATATGAACCAGGGTAATAATTGGCAAGAGGCTTCTTTTCTATGGGATCCAGTGCCAATGAAGTGACTTTTCCGTAATTTGTGGTATAAAGGTTGCCGGCTTCATTGGTTCTGACTCTGCAGACCCCATACCCTCCTGGCTTAATAACGCAGTTATGGGGACACAGGTGGCAATTCACCCTTCCGTCATCCATTTTGGTGAAATATTTTGCCTTATAAAGACTGTTCATTTATATCTCCCTTTTGCCCTAATTAATCTGGAGTTGATTAATGATGCCTGATGACCTCAAATCGTTCCATGGTATAATTCTCGCCCCGGCGTATGCCGGCTTTCTGCAGGGCTATTTCCACCTGCTGTTCAGGAGTGTCCACGCCTTCAAGGTTTGGCAGCAGCAAACCTGTTCTGTAGCCAGACCTTACTATGACCCCGTACCTTTTTACATCCAATTCATCAATGGACTTAATCGGTTCAGGTTCTTTTAGAACATCAACAGAATAAACAATATCGGCGAGTTCATCCTCCTCAACGGGATCAAATCTCGGGTCTCTGGTTCCTGCGCTTATGGCGTTGTGAATAATTTCTTCAGATATATTTTTTCGTGTGGCCGATATAGTACCGATACAGCCCCTGAGCCTGCCAAATTTCTTCAAAGATACGAATACACCGGCCTTGTTTGCCATCATCTCCTCCGGCAGGCCTTCCGGTACGGAAATAATCCGTCCTTCCTTTACATAGGTTTCAAGGGAAAGTCTTGCAAGAGCAGTATATGGATCTTCCGATTTCCTGATTTCGCTGATCTTTTCCTTATTCCTGTTAAGGATTTTTTCCTGGAACTCCCTTTCCCCGGTTTTATTGCCAACCCTTAAAGTTGCAATGGCATAGCCTACTCCGAACGGCCCTTCATAAGAGTAGACTTCCGGTTCAACCTCATATCCGTCAAGGGCGCCGAACATAACAACGAAAGACCTTAAGCCGCATTCTCCGGCCTGTTCGCACAGTTCATAGTCAATATCCACCAGGGACATTACATCGGCTTTTCTGATAGCATTTACCACCAGGTTATCAAATTTCGGACCACTGGGATGGAATCCATATGGACCATCTTCCTTAAGCCTGTGGGAAAGATCGCCACTGGCTAGTATCAAAGCCCTTTCATTGGACTGTTCCACTGCTTCCAGGATACACTTTCCGAAGCTATAGTGCTGGTTCAGGGACAATCCGGATATGCCTGTATGGACCAGCTTAAATCCGCTGTATACCTTCGTTACAAAATACAAAGGTACCAGGGCACCATGGTCTAAGTCTCCTGAAATACTGTATCTTCGCAAAAGGCTGCTGCTTAAGCCACCGGCTGAAATCCCCCTCTTTGAAGCCAGGTTTGCTATGTCTTTGGCTAAACTTAAGTGGTTATCAAATTCCATGCGTGTTTGTCCTGCTCCAAACCGTGCAAAGGAACCTTTAAGTTTTTCTGATGCAGAAATGTATATATGGTCTTCAAACAGAGGCGCATGGGGAGATATGAGGATTATAACGGACGGCTTAAGTTTCGCAATATCTTCTGCGGCTTTTTTTGCCGCTTCTATGGTCCTGATTGCATCTGCTTCTTCGCCTTTGCCCACAGTAGGGATTATTATAGGAGGGTGAGGATATACAGCAGCACCAATTATACTACCCATAACATTATTACCTCCCTGAAAATGGAGTATCTTTTCCGGAATTTCCTTTTTATTATATGTTGATTATGAGTTTTTATTTTGAACAGTATTGCCAACCAATATTTTAAGTATATGGACGTTTCTGATTCATCTTTATTGTATAATAAACAGCGCGAAATTTTAAGGTAGAATTTAACTTCAGGACATATTTCCATAAACTTGATTCCTGGTAAAAAAAAAGAGCGTTTAAGCGCTCATTCTGGTGCGGATAACAGGAGTTGAACCTGCACGGGGGTTGCCCACTAGATCCTAAATCTAGCGTGTCTGCCAATTCCACCATATCCGCATGTGACTAAAATATATTAGCATATGCCCTGGCAAAAATCAAGTGAATAAAAATCCATCATATTTATATTCTAGAATGAAAAATAGATAAACAGGGCTATTATGCCAATAAGCAATGCTATAGCCAAACCGTAAATTATCTTAAGAAGTGTCCTGAAAAATCCCCGGCCATTTTTGGAATAGCCTTTGATGGAATACATTCTGGGCGTGAAACTTATATTATCCTTTGGCATGAAACATCCCCCTTTTTAGTATACCAAACAGTAAACATAATTCAATCTCATTTTGATTACATTTATTTAATCTCATTTTGATTATATTTATTTGACTTAACGGATTAACTATATGTTCCCTCAAATGTCAAAAGGCTGTCGCACAGGAACCCTTTCCGTGACACGCCGTTGACATTATTGATTACTTGCCGGCAATCGATTATTATTAAACATGCAGGCTATTTAAGGTCAGGTGAAATCATGAATGTTCTGTATTTTATAGCGGGTTTGGCACTGATAATTCTGATATATATGTGGTTTGAAGCAGGATGGGTTAAGGCAGAAACTGAAGACTTTGGCAGCGGACTTGTTATTGCTCATCTATCAGACATTCACATTGACAGGTTAAGGGTGAACCCGGAAAAAATTATCAAAATCCTTGAGGATAAATCTCCGGACATCGTAGTAATGACTGGGGACTATATTGAGAAGAAGCAGGATACAGGTAAATTCCTGAAATTCCTTGAGGCAATTGCGGTCCGTTATCCAGCTTATCTTACCCTGGGTAATCATGACCACCGCGCCTTTTCATATGACAATAAAAGCATACAGGAATTTATTAGCCAAATGGAAACTGCAGGCGCTGTTGTACTGCAAAATAAGTCAGTTTTGTATAAGAAAAACGGAAGGAAATATTTATTGACAGGTATTGACGACCTGCGGGAAGGTAAGCCCGTATTCAACGCCTTTACTGATATAGTCGAAAATGCAGATTACCATGTTATTTTAACTCATAATCCTGACACCATATTATACTTACCGGAAGGCTGTGCGGATTACATGCTCTCCGGCCATTTTCATGGCGGACAGATCTGGGCCCCATGGGACCTGGAGTTTAAACTATTGAGAAAAGATATCCTGTGCAAAAGAGGAATCACTCGCGGTTTACATAAAATAAACGGTATAAATCTTTATATAAACCGGGGACTGGGTAATGTAATAGTGCCCTTCAGGTTGTTCTCCAGGCCGGAAATTGCTTTTATAAAGCTGCCGTGAAGGAATTCTGGAAATGCTTTACGGCGCTAAATCTGGTTTGCCCAGCATGGCAAACATGTTTTTCTTGTAGGCTTCCACACCAGGTTGGTCAAAGGGGTTCACCCCAAGCATATATGCGCTGATGGCGCATGCCTTTTCAAAGAAGTATACCAAACTGCCGAAATAGTACGAATTGAGTTCCGGAACATTCAGTTTAAGGTTAGGCACACCGCCTTCAACATGAGCCATGATGGTAGCTTCCATGGCTTTTTTGTTTACATGGTCGAAGGTCTTCCCGGCCAGGTAATTTAAGTTATCCATGTTGTCAGGATCATTTTGTATTATAATATCATGCCTGGGTTTTTCTATATTGATTACTGTTTCAAAATGGTTTTTCGTTCCCTCCTGGATGAACTGTCCCAGGGAATGAAGGTCAGTAGTGTAATTTAAACCAACAGGGAAAATACCTTTATTATCTTTGCCTTCGCTTTCACCGAAAAGCTGTTTCCACCACTCGGTAAAATAATGCATTGACGGCTCGTAATTGACCATTATTTCAATCTTTTTGCCTTTATTGTATAGTATATTCCTGGCGGCGGCATACTGGTAACAATCGTTTTCCTCTATATTCGTGTTTTGATACAGTTCACTGGCTGCCCGTGCCCCCTCCATTATTTCCACGATATCCGCATTGCTCACTGCTATGGGCAGCAGTCCGACAGCCGTCAATACCGAGTACCTGCCCCCGATATCATCAGGTATTACAAAGGATGTATACCCTTCTTCAAATGCGATTTTCCTCAGAACACCGCTGTAATTGTCTGTAGTTACATAAATCCTTTTGGCGGCTTTGTTCTTTCCATATTTCTGCTCCATAAATTTTTTAAACAACCGGAATGCCAGGGCAGGTTCAAGGGTAGTTCCTGATTTTGAAATGACATTTACAGATATATCCCTGTCATGTAAAACGTCAAATAAATCATATATTTCCGTTGAACTTAAGTTGTTGCCAACAAAATATATCCTGGGTGCCTGCCTTTTTATCGATGGCAGTAAATTATAAAATGAGTGGTTAAGGGCTTCAATTGCTGCTCTTGCTCCAAGGTATGAGCCTCCGATACCTATAACGATGAAAATATCCGAATTGGCTTTTATATCCTGAGCTGCGGCAAGTATATTGTCAAATTCATTGCGGTCATAATGCAGCGGAAGATCAACCCAGCCTGTAAACTCGCTCCCCGGGCTGGTCCCTTCATGCAACATCTTGTGGGCTTTAAGCACTTTATCCTGGTATGCCAGTATTTCATCCTGGGTTATAAATCCTGCCGACTGGGAAAAATCGAAACCTAATGTTTTCATTACGGTACTCCCTCCTTAACTTTTTCAATAAGACCGGGACGTTCTCCTGTGTTGAATCTTGCCTCGTTCATGTCTTTGCCTGCTTACGTCATATTCCTTGACCCATGAATATTATTGTCAAAAGTGCCTTACAGTATAAGAATACCATATTTTGACTACTGTATAACAACAGATAAAATTTTAGTTATATGAAAATAAACAAAAAAGATAAAAACAAAGCGATTCTGTTGAATGGTCAAAGTATCCAGTCTATTGCACAGAGGAGGCACGAAAAATACAGAAAAAGACGGGGGGACGGTTTTCTGTATTTACCTGGTAAGACAGAATAACCGTCCCCGTGTCTTAAAGCAATACAGAGGAAACCATCCCCCTGTCTGTTACTCATCCAGGTATCCTTTTTCCAGTCCCATGGGAAGTGCCTGCGGTCTCTCACAAGTGCTCTGCAGTTTATATAGTGCGTCACTGTTTGAAGAATCATGGAAACCATGCATAATATCGAGCACGTGATAGGTCAGATCTGAATTGGCACGGTGCTTTCTGCCGGTTCTTATGGCATATGCCATATCTGCTACGCCAATACCTCTGCTGTTTTCAGCGTATCCGTGGGTAAGGGGCACTTCCTTCCATTCCTTGCTTTCCTTGCGCAGTACGGCAACTTTACCTCCAAAAGTGTTAGGATCAGGGACACTAAGAGAACCTTCGGTGCCGTAGATTTCAATGAATGGCAAGTTGGCTCCCCATACATCAAATGAAGTAATTATTGTGCCTACAGCGCCATTTTTAAAGTTTAGTAATCCTGCAACATGAGTGGGCACTTCAACTGAAATCTTTTCACCATATTTCGGTTCACTAGTTATTGTTCTTTCAGGAAAAGTAATCTTTGCAGAACCCATTACAGATTCAACGGGACCAATAAGGTTAATAAGAGCAGTCAGATAATATGGACCCATATCAAACATTGGGCCACCGCCTACTTTATAGTAAAACTCAGGATCAGGATGCCAGCTTTCATGTCCGTGATTTGTCATAAAAGCTGTGGCAGCAATGGGTTTTCCTATCCAGCCGTCGTCAATCAACTTCCTGCATGTCTGTATTCCGCCACCTAAAAAAGTATCCGGTGCTCCGCCGGCCAGCAGGCCCTTGGATGCTGCAAGTTCCTTTATCTTAAGTCCGTCTTCCCTTGTTACGGCAAACGGTTTTTCAACATACACATGTTTGCCTGCTTCCAGTGCAGCAAGACATACTTCAGCATGGGCCTGAGGGTTAGTAAGATTTAAAACTATCTCAATTTCCGGGTCTGCAAGAAGTTCTTCAGTTGTATACACATGTTGTATGTTAAATTCCTCAGCCCTTTTCTCAGCCTTTTCCCTTATTATATCAGCCACTGCCTTTACTTCAAGAATGTCAAAGACCTGTGTACAGTTTTTCAGATAGATTCCGCTTATTACTCCGCAACCTACAATACCAACTTTAACCTTTCTCATTGACAATCCTCCCAATTAAAACATTTTTTTCTCACTACGGAAATCATCTTTGCTGAGTCCTTTTTCAATGGCAATTTTCTTACCTTCAGCAGCCCACAAAAAACCGCGTCTCATAAGTTCCAACGCGGATGGATGATCAAAAACGTCTGCATGGTGTCCAAGGGAATTATAGAAAACACGGCCGTGTCCCCAACGTTTTGTCCATACTACAGGCATATCTACCACACCATTTGATGAATGATACCACTTTACACTTGGGAATCTGGTTGTGGCCAGCACTTCAACAGCGGGATCTACATGCAGGTAATAGTGCTCGCTTCTAACCGTAAAATCTTCAATCCCTTCCACAATGGGACTGGAGCATTTTTTTATATTAACGACATATTCAACCCCGTCGCCTCCAGGATGGGAAACCCAGTTTCCGCCAACCATAAACTGCCATTCCACGCTTTCCCTGAAAGCATCACACATACCGCCATGACATCCCGCAATACCAGTACCCCCGGCAACTGCTTCCATAACAGACCGAACCTGTTCTCTCGTTATCTTGCTCATTGTTATGACTGGGATAATCAAGTGGAGATTTTCAAGTTTTTCCGTGTCAAGAAAAACATCCATGTCATCCGATATTTCTACCTCGAAATCGCATTTTTCCAAGGTGGATTTGAAAATCTCGGAAACTTGTACCGGTTGATGCCCTTCCCAGCCTCCACGAACAATAAGTGCCTTCATACCCATAAAAAAAATCCTTCTCCTTTCAGCTTTTAGGTTAGATTGATGTCTCACTCAGGCTGCTGCACCGATTTAGTTCTATTTCTATACTAAGCAATATTGCCAGTCATTTCTAGTTCTAAATTCCCCTAAAAAAGACCATTTATAGCTATTGGCCAGTAATTAACTACATTATTTGGCATTTTACTGAGATATTGAGTTTACCTAAAATTTTCTGAAAATAGACAGGTAAAAAAGCGCTTGTAAAGAATAAAAGCACCTTTTTTTCTGAGGATTAAAGAGAGACGGTTCCTCTGCCTTGATCCGGTAAGACAGAAGAACCGTCCCGGTGTTTTGCCTTTATTTTAATTTACGAATTATAACCCGACACAATTACCTTAAGGTATATCCATTTTCCTTCATATATTCAATGAGGCCCTGGGAGAATGCGTCAATTTCCTCACTTAGCAGGGTCTTTTCGTATGAGCCGATGCTGACCCTGAACGTCATGCTCTTTTTATTTTCAGGAAGTCCTTTACCCGTATAGATGCCAATAAACTCCACATTTCTCATAAGATCATTATCAAAACCGCTTATCTCTTTGAAAACCTTTTCGTAAGGCACTTCATTGTCTACGAGGAAACTGAAGTCAAGGTCCACACCGGGATACCTGGACGGTTCCGTATAAATCACTTCAGCTGCCTTAATGCTGTGAAGGGCCGGCATGTCAATCTCAAGGACGGCAAGTTTTAACTTCCTGTCAATCTGGCTGCCTATCTGGGGATGCACCACGGTGACATATCCCATAAGGCTGTCTCCGTACCTGATTTCAACGGATTTCACAGGATGTATCCATGAGAATACCGGATTTTCAATCCTCCCGTATTCCACATCAACATTCCGCAAAACTCTGAACAGGTTTGTGGAAATGCCCTTAAGCCTGTAGAACAGCTCGTCTTCATGGGTGTCCTTTGCAGCTGCCAGAATACACAGTTTCTTTCTCTCGTCAGTTTTACCGCCGGCACCTAAAGCAAATGTGCTTCCTATTTCAAATATCCCGAAGCTGTCGAAAAACCTCACGTTCTTCTGTGCCATCTGGAGCATGGAAGGAACCATGCTGTCCCTGAGAACATCCATATTCTTTGCATGAGGATTCTTTAGTTTTACATCTGCCTTCGTGGTTAGGCCCAGGGCACGGTTAAAGTCATTGTCGTACCAGATATAGCTGTGTACTTCGCTCAGTCCGAATTTCACAGACAGGATTTCCTTTATTTTGTTCTCGGTAAGCCTTTCCTCATTGTACTGGAGCGGCTTAAGGTCTACAGCTATTGAAGCAGGCGTAATATTGTCATAACCGTAAATCCTGGTTATTTCCTCAATGATATCCGCTTTTATGGTAATATCTCGCGTAGCCCTGAAAGTAGGAACCTTTACGGTGAACTCGTCGCCTTTTACATCCACCTTGAACTCCAGAGACTCCAGTATTGACTTGATTTGATCATTGTCCAGGGACTGGCCGATGTACATGTCAATATAGGGTTTTTCTATCTTTATGGTAATTTCCCTGGGTTTAACCGGGTAAACGTCAGTGACATTGGATGATATTACAATATCGGGCTTCATGTCCCGAAGGAGCTTTACGAACCTTTCCAGGGCTACCATGGTGAGTTCCGGGTCGATCATCTTTTCGAACCTGGCACTGGCTTCCGTTCTTAACCCCAGGCGCATACTGCTCTTCCGGATGGAAGCTCCTGAGAAATTGGCAAATTCCAGAAATACTGAATCAGTGTCGTCTTCAATGCCGGATTCCTCTCCTCCCATAATACCGGCAATGGCAACAGGTTTTTCATTATTGCATATCATGAGGACATCGCCGGGAATATCCCGTACCACTCCGTCAAGGGTCATAAATTTATTGTCAGTGTTTGCCGTACGTACTACGATCCTGTCCACCCGTCTTCTGTCAAAAGCATGCATGGGCTGTCCCAGTTCCAGCATAATATAATTGGTCAGATCGACAATGGGGCTTATGGGACGCATGCCGCAGTAGTAAAGGCGTACCTGCATATTGAAGGGTGTAAAACCACCTTTTACATTATCAATACAAATGCTGGTATACCTGTAGCACTTATCTTCATCCTCAATCACAACATCAGGATATGGCAGGCTGTCATCCTTTTTTACCTTTTCCAGATCAAGAGGTTTCAGAGGGCGTTGGAACAGCGCCGCAAGCTCCCTGGCAATTCCGTAATGTCCCCATAGGTCCGGCCTGTGGGTGATGGATTTATTGTCAATTTCAATTACATAGTCATCAATGTCTATATACTCCCTGATATCTTTACCTGTTATGAAACTCTCAGGCAATATCAGTACGCCTTCATGATTGTCGCTAATGCCGATTTCGGCTGCAGAACATATAACACCATTGCTTGCTTCCCCGGCAACAGTCATGGACCTGATTTCAGGAATGTTCTTTATAGAACCGCCTGCCAGGGCAACAGGCACCTTTATACCAGCCCTAATGTTAGGCGCGCCGCAAAGGCTCTGAATTGTTTTCCCTCCGATATCCACCAGGCAAACCTTCAGCTTTTTCGAACTGGGGTGTTCCTTTACTTCCAGGACATAGCCAACAACTACGTTCCTTATATCCCTGCCCATGGGCACCACTTCTTCAACTTCAGCAGTAGACATGGTAAAGCGGTGCCATACTTCATTTACGTCCAGTCCATCCAGGTCAACAAAATCTTTCAACCAGTTCATCGAAATTTTCATATTGAACCCCTCCTTGCTATCTCGCCCTGAATTGCCTGAGTGACCTTAAATCCCCTGAGTTGAGGACCCTTATGTCACTGATACCGTACTTCATCATGGCCAGCCTGGTAAGTCCGAGACCAAAGGCAAACCCGGTATATTCCTCAGGGTCAATGCCGCCATATCTTAATACATTGGGATGAACCATGCCACAGGGAAGCAGCTCAACCCATCCACTGTGCTTGCAGGTAGGGCAGCCTGTTCCTCCGCAGATAAGGCAATTTAGGTCCAGCTCAAAACCAGGTTCAACGAAGGGGAAATACCCTGGCCTTAACCTGATACGGATTTCTTTCTTGAACACTTCTTCCAGCAGGAGTTTCATAACATATATCAGGTTGGCTATGGAAACACCCTTGTCTATCATCATTCCTTCAACCTGGAAGAATGTGTTTTCATGGGAAGCATCTATGCTTTCATTTCTGAAACACCTTCCGGGCGCTATTATTTTAAGAGGAGCCCCGTATTTTAACATTGCCCTCACCTGGCACGGCGAGGTGTGAGTACGAAGCAGTTGCCCGTTTTCCAGCCAGTAGGTATCCTGCATATCTCTGGCCGGATGGTGTTCCGGTATATTCAGAGCTTCAAAGTTATAAAAATCGTCTTCAACCTCAGGTCCGTCAACCACCATGAATCCCATGCCCGTAAATATCTTTTCTATTTCCTGCTGAACAATGGTAATGGGTGTCAGGGAACCCAACGCATAATTGGTGCCGGGAAGGGTAATGTCAAACCCGCTGGCCTTCTTTAGGGAAGCCGAAACATTGCTCTTCAAAATCTCGTCCTTTTTTTCTTCTATAAGCTGTGTCAGCTTGTCCTTAAGTACATTGGCTTCCTTTCCCACAGTCTTTCTTTGTTCCATATCCAGGTCCTTCAAACCTTTAAGAATGGAGGTCACTTCTCCTTTTTTGCCGAGAAGCTCCACTCTTATACGCTCCAGTTCGTCCACTGTGGAAGCAGTCTGGATACGTTTTGATGCTTCCCGGTCCAGTGCCTTGATTTTATCAATCAAAACAAACACTCCTTTCACGTCATTTCCATTATTTAAAACCCAGTGCTGTAACAATAAAAAAAGCCTTCTCCCTCAAGGGGACGAAGGCATAACACTCCGCGTTACCACCCGCAATTCCAACCGCAAAACCATATAAGGCACAAATCTATACGGTTGGCTCTCATTTTGTTCCAACGGTTACAACCGTTATGGCTTACTTATTAAAACACCGGCTTCACAATACACGCCATGCATTAATGTTCAGCCATACATCTCAAGGGCGAACTTCAGCAGATCTTCTCCAGAAGACGCTTCCAGCCTCCGGCAATCTTCTCTCTGGCGGCAGAATCACTGCCTACTCTCCCTGTCATTGACTTTGCTCTATTATCTTGAGGGGTATTATAGCACATAATTACTTATCGTACAATGCTATTTAACATTGTATTTTTCTATTTACAGCATACAATTCCGTTTTGCACTCCATTCATTTGCCCTGCAGGCCAGTATACAGGTACCGGTAAACCTTATTTTGAAGTCTGTTCCTCAAAAATTACGTATGACGCACCTTTTATGGTTTTATACCCTGAGCCGGCCAGTACCACTGATTCTATTTCATATTTGTCCACAATCACATCTTTTAGTATGCCCATATACTTAAAAAGTACATCGCTTACCTTAATGCTGGACCACACGTTGTTGCCCAATATCCTGATAAACTCCGGTATTTTGTCAACATTACCCAGGGTGGCATGCTGCCTGAAAAATTCCTTTAGAAAGGTAATCTGGTTCCTTTTGCGTTCCACATCGCCATAGTCGTGAAATACGCCATATCTGTCAGTACCCTGCCTGTATCTTACAAAACCTTCGGCCTGCTCGCCGTTAAGATGCTGATACCCCTCTTCAAGGTGAATATATAAATCCTGGGACGGATCTTCGTAATTCATATCGTAGGGCACATATATGTCCACCCCGCCGAAAAGATCCACAATCTGTACAAATCCTTTTGTATTCACCTTCACATAATCGTCAATTTCTATGTCAAATTTTTCCTTGATTACATCAGCAACAAAATTGATCCCTTTACTGTCGAATTTGCCTTCATGCTTCAACGTATATCCGAGCCAGTAGGAGTAGTTTATTTTGAACGCTCCGGGCAAATTCACCATGTTCTGCTGCTCCATATGTTCCAGTACATAGTCTGAATACTGGATATACGTGTCCCTGGGGATCATGATGACTTTTATCTTTTTCTCCTTTTTGTCTATGCTGGCAATACCTATGGTATCCATCAAGGAATTGCCCACATCTTCTCCCAGGAAAAGCACGTTAATGGTATCCTCTTCCACCAGGCCAGTGGCAAGCTTTTTGCCGTCAGTAACAAGTTTTTCTTCCTCCACCACCATATTTTCTTCCGGCCTGTTATCCTCATCTTTTTCCGTATTATCTTCCTTCTCTTCCGGATTATATACCACAGTGTCACCTGGGTCTATATCAATGGGATCGTCACTCACGGCAGTCTCCTTACTACGATTCATTCCGGTTAACAATATTATCGTAGAAATCACTGCAAGAATAACAAGAACTGAAACTATTATAACTGTTTTCTGCCGTTTACCTAAAACCAGCCTCATTAAAAAACATCCCCCGAAACAACGTTGAGACAATGTTACTATACAGTATTTCCTTACTGATTTCTCACATTTGTTCATTAGTATATCATAAAATTACTTTTAATTCCTAGTATTTTGACGCTATTTGCCCATGAAAGTTCCAGACATTAGTTTAAGCCCCACACAGCTGTTGACTGGAATAAAAAAGCCGGGTTTTTATCCCCGGCTTTGTATTACTTATATGCCTATGTCGTTTATTCCACAGGATAATTTTCCCTTGGTGTGTAATGTGTATGGAGAAGTTCATGGGCCTTATGGCTTCCCGGTTTTTCGAAGTATTCTTCATACAGCATTTTTACGTTCGGGTTTTCATGGGATTTTCTGATAGTCATGGCCTTATCTTCATCGTAAATGGCCGCTGCCCGTTTCTTCCTTATATCTATCCAGCTTCTTACCTGTGATGGCTGTATCGGCTGTCCTCCGCCGTTGACACAACCACCCGGACAAGCCATTATCTCAATAAAGTGGTATTCCTTTTCTCCTGACTTAACACTCTCAAGAAGTTTACGCGCATTACCGAGGCCATGGGCTACAGCTGCCTTAATCTTCATGCCACCTGCTTCAATCTCGGCTTCCTTGATGCCTTCCACACCTCTTACAGCCTTGAACTCAACATTTTCAACAGGAGCGCCGTCCAGTATTTCCTTGACGGTTCTGAGAGCTGCTTCCATAACTCCTCCGGTTGCACCGAAGATAACGCCTGCACCGGAAGCATCTCCCATGGGGTCATCAAAATGTTCTTCATATACATTGGCAAAATCAATTCCTGCCTCTTTTATCATCTGGGCAAGTTCCCTGGTGGTTAGAACCGCATCTACATCAGGATATCCCGTAGATGACAGTTCAGGCCTCCGAGCCTCAAACTTCTTGGCAGTACACGGCATTATGGATACCACGAATATCTTTGAGGGATCAATGCCTTGTTTTTCTGCATAATAGGATTTGAGCACGGCACCAAACATCTGGTGAGGTGATTTACAGGATGACAAGTTGTCAAGGAATTCAGGATAATTATGTTCACAGAACTTAATCCATCCCGGGCTGCACGAAGTAATAAGGGGCAGCTTGCCTCCGTTCTTTATTCTTTCGATAAGCTCCGTGCCTTCCTCCATAATCGTCAGGTCAGCAGCTGTATCAGTGTCAAATACCCTGTCAAATCCCAGTCTTCTCAAAGCAGCAATCATATTGCCGGTAACCCTTGTTCCGATGGGCATGCCAAATTCTTCACCAAGAGCTACCCTTACTGCCGGAGCTGTCTGCACAATCACATGCAAATCGGGATTGCCCAATGCTTCCCAAACCCTGTCAATGTCATTTTTTTCTCTCAAAGCACCTACAGGGCATACAGTGATGCACTGTCCACAGTTAACGCACGGTACTTCATTGAGAGATTTTTCAAAGGCCGGGCTTATGATAGTCTCGAATCCTCTTTCCACAGCGTCAATAACTGCGACAGTCTGTACGTTCTTGCACATGCTTACGCATCTTCTGCAGAGGATACATTTGTTAGGATCCCTTACAATTGACGGTGAGAACGCATCCAAAGGTCTTCTCTTGAAATCACCGTCAAACCTGATTTCTTCCACATTCATTTCTTTCGAAAGTTTCTGTAATTCACAGTTGCCGCTCCTTACGCATGTAAGGCAGCTCCTGTCGTGGTTGGAAAGAATCAGTTCCAATGTAACTCTTCTTGCTTCCCTTACAGCAGGAGTATTTGTTTTTACTTCCAACCCTTCAGAAACAGGATAAACACATGCAGCCTGCAGGCTTCTTGCGCCATTGACTTCTACCACGCACATCCTGCACGCGCCGATTTCATTTATATCTTTAAGGAAGCAAAGGGTGGGGATATAAATACCTGCTTCCCTGGCAGCTTCCAGAACAGTATAATTGGCCGGTACCTGGAGTTTTACATTATCAATAGTAACATTAACCTTATCCATCACATTTCATCTCCTTTCCGTCAGGCTTGCAGTAATATTGCCTTAAACGGGCATTTTTCCTTACATGTTCCGCATTTGATACACTTATCCTGGTCTATTTCATACGGTACACCTTTCTGGCCGCTTATGCAGTTAACAGGACAGTTACGTGCACAAATACCGCAACTCTTACACAAATCCGCCTGAACAACATATCTCAGCATGGCCTTGCATACACCGGCCGGACATCTCTTATCCTTTACATGAGCTTCGTATTCATCCCTGAAGTACCTTAATGTACTCAAAACGGGGTTGGGAGCTGTCTGGCCCAAGCCGCACAATGCAGCAGCCTTGATATTTTTTGCCAGGATCTCAAGTTTTTCAATGTCTCCCTCTTCGCCTTTGCCGCTTGTTATCTTCTCCAGGATTTCAAGCATCCTGCGGGTACCGATACGGCACGGCGGGCACTTACCGCACGATTCGTCAACAGTAAACTCGAGGAAGAATTTTGCTATGTCAACCATACATGTGTCTTCGTCCATAACGATGAGTCCACCGGAACCCATCATTGAACCCAGTTGAGTCAATGTATCGTATTCGATAGGTGTGTCAAGATGCTGTGCAGGAATACATCCGCCTGACGGTCCGCCTGTCTGGGCTGCCTTGAATTTCTTGCCATTAGGTATTCCGCCGCCGATGTCATATACAACTTCTCTTAAAGTTGTACCCATGGGTACTTCTACAAGTCCGGTATTGTTGATTTTACCGCCAACTGCGAAAACCTTGGTTCCCTTGCTTCTTTCAGTTCCTATGCTTGCAAACCATTCAGGACCTTTCAGTATAATGACCGGGATGTTGGCATATGTTTCAACGTTATTCAAAATAGTGGGTTTTCCAAACAGACCCTTAACTGCCGGGAACGGAGGCCTTGTCCTCGGTTCACCTCTTTTGCCTTCTATGGAAGTCATTAAGGCAGTTTCCTCGCCGCAGACAAAAGCGCCTGCGCCAAGACGCAATTCTATATCAAAGTCAAAGCCAGTTCCGAAAATATTCTTTCCCAGTAAGCCATATTCCCTGGCCTGGTTTATGGCGATCTGGAGTCTTCTTACGGCTATGGGATATTCAGCCCTGACATATATATATCCCTGGTTGGCACCGATGGCATAACCTGCAATAGCCATGGCTTCCAATATTGAATGGGGGTCGCCCTCCAAAACGCTTCTGTCCATGAATGCGCCCGGGTCACCTTCGTCAGCATTACAGCAAACATATTTCTGGTCGGCAACAGATGCGCGGGCAAATGCCCATTTGCGTCCCGTGGGGAAGCCTGCGCCGCCTCTTCCGCGAAGGCCTGACCTTGTTACCACGTCAATAACTTCATCCGGAGTCATTTCCGTAAGAACTTTACCCAGTGCCTTGTAACCGTCATAAGCTATATATTCATCGATATTTTCCGGATCGATAATACCGCAATTTCTCAATGCAATTCTGAACTGCTTCTTGAAGAAGTCGATATTCTCATGGGACCTTGCCAAATCTTTATCTTCTTCTTCAGTGCTTATAAGCAGCCTCTTAACAATTCTTCCCTTTACAAGATGTTCCTCCACAATTTCCTTTACGTCCTCGACTTTTACCATAGTATACATGGCGCCTTCCGGATAGATGACAACTATGGGTCCGCGGGCACAAAGACCGAAACACCCTGTTTGTACAACTTTTACTTCATTATCAAGACAGTTTTCTTTTATCCGACGTTCAAATTCCTGTATTATTGCTCCTGAATTTGAGGATGTACATCCTGTACCGCCGCAAACCAGGACATGAGCTCTGAAAACCTGCATTTTGGCCCCTCCTTACTTTATCTTTGCAGTTATATTTCTGCAGCGCCGATTGTATAGTCTGCAACAACCCTGCCATTTACAATATGCTCAGCCACAACTCTTGCAGCCTTATCAGGGGTCATCTTAACATAAGTGACTTTTGTCCCGTCACTGTCAACAACCTCAACAATAGGCTCCAGTTTGCAGACGCCGATACAACCCGTCATTGCCACTTTGACATCGTTAATGTTCCGTTTTTTCAACTCATCAAGAAAAGCTTGCATAACCGGCCTTGCCCCGGCTGCTATACCACATGTAGCCATGCCGACTACAACTCTCATTCTCTCCTTGTCACTGCGGGGAGACATTCTTTCCAACGCTTCCTGCCTAATCTTTTCAAGTTCTGCAAGGGATTTCATTTAACACACCTCCGAATATATTCTCTAAACCTTCCGTAATACTCTCCTCTATCCATCCTATCACCTGTGGATTATCAAGGCTTACTTCGTTGCCCAACACCTGTCTTACTTCCTCCGTACTATAAGTAAAATCCTTGTCTCCACATTTAAATCCTACAACATAATCAATTTCCGTTTCTGAAGCCTGTAAACCGGCAACCGTGTTTCCTATATCGCCGATTGGAGGCCTGTCAATACTTGAAATTTTCATTACTGCCGTTATTTCAGTTCCTTTACCTAACTCAGACTTTATTGTCAAATCACCTTGTGACCTTCTGCATGTCTCAACAAAAAGAGGAATTCCCAAGCCTACCTTTCGGGTGGTGCGGGTTGTGTAAAACGGGTCCGTCACTTTTTTAATTGTTGAATCTTCCATTCCCCTTCCGTTGTCTTTTACCGTTATTTTCAAGATGTCTTCCTGGATGTCTGCTTCAATGTATATTTCAATCTTTCCTGCACCCGCGTCAACCGAGTTTCTGACCACATCCATAAGGTGAAGTGACAAATCCCTCATTAATTAATCACCGTTTCTGTATTTATCTAAAATGCCTTTAATCTGATCAGGCACCAGTCTTCCATAAACATCATTGTTTATCATAATGACCGGAGCCAGTCCGCAGGCTCCAATACACCTGCAAGCCTCAAGGGAAAACTTTCCGTCTGGCGTACACTCTCCTTCATTAATCCCAAGCTGTTTCTTAAGCTCATCAAGGATTGCTCCTGCGCCTTTAACATAGCAGGCTGTTCCAAGGCAAACCTGAATGTTGTATTGACCCCTCGGATATAGAGAAAACTGGGCATAGAAGGTTACAATGCCGTAAATTTCAGCCAGAGGAATATTCAATTCTTCTGAGATTATCTTTTGTACTTCCAATGGCAAGTAGCCATAAATTTCCTGTGCTTCATGAAGGACGGGAATGACAGCCCCTTTTGTATCTTTATACTTTGCGATTGTTTCAAGGAGTCTCTGCTTCTTCTCATCCACCTGACCACAGCTGCACTTTACAAGTTCCATTATAAGTGACCTCCCAACATTGATTTATACACGATTTTCCTGTTCAGTGTCATCAATCAGAGTACGTTAAGTATTTAACAAAATCCGTTAGTATTATAACAAATTTTCTCATTTTATTCAATAGATTATGACAAAAAATAAGACGAAAAAAACCACGAAAAATATGGGAAATGTCACAAAAATAAAGGTTTTTGGGGATTTGGACAAGCACTTTGTATACAAAATATCGGCATTGTCGCGGTTTAGCGTATCCTCTTCAGAAAACCAATCACTGATGCTATATCTTTCCTATCAAGAGACAGAAAAAATTCCCTTTCCGCAATATCGGCAAGGGTATGGGCATCGGAAGATTGTATAACCTCGTAACCTTTTATAAAATTATCAATCAGTTGTCTTTTTTCCCTGCTGCACCTCTTCGAAAGTTCAACGGTTTTGAACCCTGCTTCCTCCGGTATCATGCCCAGGTTGGAAATTACGCTGTTGGCGTCCCGGTCCACGTGAGCGGGAACGGCAGCTCCTCCCAGGGTTTCCGTTATATGCACAATCTCTTCAAGGCCCAAATCCACAGCGCCAAGAAGGAGAGGAACTACGCAACCGGTTATTTCATCATTTTCGTCCATAATATACTGCTCGCCGAAAATATCTCTCCTGTTTTTTATATAGGGCAGTTTTTCATACACATGGCGCTGCATGGCTATTACAGTATCCAAATCGGGAAAATAGCAAAGTATGTGTACTTCTTCCCGGGATTCCACTTCAATGCCCGGGACCACCAGTATGCCACGGGATTTTGCACACTCCATCACAGCAGGGATATTGCCGGCTGAGTTGTGGTCGGTAACAGCAATGATATCCAGGCCTTTTAAATAAGCCATATTGACAATATTGTTTGGAGTCATGTCATTGTCGCAACAGGGTGACAGGGCAGTGTGAATATGCAGGTCAGCCGCATACATCATCCTTGTTTTTCTTCTCCCTTAATAAATCATATATGGAAGTACAGATTTCATAGCTGTTCATGGAAGTTCCCAGCAATACCACTTCTTCGTCCTCGGCTTTTTTTAGTGTATATGGCTCAACATCAATATTTTCAGGTATTATAACACATGGTATTCCGGTAAGTTTCGCCACGGCAATTATATTTACATGGGTATGCACCGTAACCCATGCAAAATCACTGTTTATATGGGCCATAACCCAGCTTAGCAAATCACAGGGGTAAGCCCCGGCAAGTTCCCGGCAAGTCCATTGCTTTCCGGCCAACACGTTCATATTAAGTTCCCTGACCAATGTGTCAATTGTTATACTCATGTTGCTTGAAGTTTCGCCACCTGTTCTCTGTAAATTTCTTCTCAGTCAATCAGTTTCCTGTTAATCAGTCATATGTTCATGTGAATATTGTAAATCTGTTTTATTCGTTTTTATGGGCGTTTTCCCTGTCCATTACCGGAGGCATTATGCCTTCAAGCTTCATCAACTCTTCGGCAAGCTCCCGTACCCGCTCCCTCAGTTTAAAAATACAATCGGTTTCTTGGGCATTGCCTCTTACTATATCTTCTGCCAGTGCCCTGCATGTGGGAGCTCCGCATGCGCCGCAGTCCAGTCCCGGCAGTTCTTTGTTCAGGGCCTCAAGGGTTTCAAGTTTTCTTATGGCCCTTGCAAAATTATCGTCCAGGGTCATAACAGGCCTGTATTCAATGGTTTTCTGCCATACAGGGTCCTCCACAAAGTCATAGCACCTGCCCGTTTTCATTCCGGAGGATTTTGCATCTTCAACATGCTTTTTAAGGCGTGACCGGGCAATATACGGATTTTCCACGGTCAGCGGCCCGCCGAGGCAGCCGCCGGTACAAGCCAGCGCCTCCACAAACTGGACGTCTTTCAGCCTGTCCTTCTCAATTTCCTCAAATATCTTAATTACATTGTGGATTCCATCTACAGAAAGATAATGCCCCGGACCCAAAGCCATTCTTTCACCACCGGAATCCGCCCATCTTATTCCCTCGTATCCGGCCTGCACCTTGAAACTATCCGGCGCATTATGTTCCAGAGCATTCAACAGTTCAATGTAAATATCTTTTATAGCGATAACCCCGTCCACATTTGAAGTTTCTTTTTCATACGGGGCCTTTACACTGGTTACCTTTGCCGCGCAAGGCGAAATAAAAAATATGCCGATTTTTTCAGGAGGAATGCCTTTTGCACTGGACGCCATCTTTCTTGCTATGGCAGCACTTACTTCCATAGGAGAGTTGATTTTCAAAATGTTCTTTATAAGCTCGGGAAATCTGACCTGTATAAGTCTTACTACTGCAGGACATGCTGATGAAATGACAGGACCATCAAAATCTTTCGACTGAAGTATGTTTCGGGTGGCCTGAGACACTATCTCCGCTCCCCTGGCTACCTCAAAAATATCGTCAAAGCCTATTGCCAAAAGTCCGGACAGGATCCTGTCCCTGGTAATCTCCGACCTGAACTGTCCATAAAGGGAAGGGGCAGGAATTGCGATATTATATTCAAAATCCTTAAGCATTTCCATATTGTCACTGACCGCTCTTTTAGCATGATATGGACATACCCTTATACATTCACCACAGTCAATACAGCGCTCATTAATTATCCTGGCTTTTCCCTTGCGAACACGGATTGCCTCTGTGGGGCATCGCTTAATGCAGTTGGTACAGCCTCTGCATCTTTCCTCATCCAGTGTTACCGAATGAAAATATCTTTCCATTTCCACCATCCTTCTTTAGATATCCACTTCTATGGTTATCGTCGTACCTTTTCCTACCTCGCTCTTTATATCCAATCTGTCCGAATAGCGTTTCATATTTGGAAGCCCCATACCTGCACCAAAACCCATCTCCCTGATTCTTTCGGGAGCTGTCGAAAAACCTTCCTGCATTGCCTGCTCTATATCAGGAATCCCAGGGCCGTGGTCTTCAAGGACTATTACAATTTTTTCGGGCTTAATATATACAAATGCTTCACCGCCGCCGGCATGAATAACTGCGTTTATCTCGGCCTCATACATGGATATGGCGGCCTTTTTTACTTTCTGTGACGATACGCCTAGTTGTATCAGCTTGTTTCTGACGCTACTGGAGGCCTCGCCGGCAGCCATCAGATCACCAGGTATGACATAGTGCAAAGTTAAAAATGCGCCTATATCGTCGCTCAAGTCTTTCCCTCCCCGGTACTTGCGGAATATATGCGGCCGCATGCCTGGTACATGGGAAGGGCCGTGGACAATATTGCTATATTCTTCTCAATCGCCAGCTTAATAATATTTTCATCAGGTTTCTTGCCCCTGACAAAAACTATAGCGCTGATATCCATCATCTCTGCCGTACGGATTACCTGAGGATGGATCAGGCCTGTAAGCAGCATCCCTCCCTCTTTTACATAAGCCATAACATCGCTCATTAAGTCAGAGCCGCAGATGGATTCGATTTCCATATCACATCTTTCTTTCCCGCATAAGTACTCTGCTTCCAGTATTTCTGCTATTTGCGACAACTTCATACAAAAAACCAACCTCTCCTGATAAAAGAATAAAATTGATGCAAAACCAGAATTGAAACTAATTAGATTATAACATTTTGTTAATCAATTAACAATGATTCTTAAAAAAATAATATTAATTCTGCAATTTTTGCATTATGCTGTCCGGTACTTCGATTATAAAATCATCATACTTGAACGTAATTACAGCTTTTGCGTTAAATTGAGCATAATTGCCCATTTGTTTTATTTTACCCGTAAAGTCAACAATCATCTTATTTACATGCCAGTTGACAGGATTAATGTATATTTCTGCGAACACACTTTCATACTCGAGGTTTTCCGTCTGGACCATATTGCCGGCAGTCTCTGTTTTATTGATCATTTCAAGCATTTTTTCCGAATCCACTCTTCCCTTTAACACAAATTCTCCCGTTTCCTTATTCTCACTGTAAAGTAAGGAAGAGTACGTCATCTCGTCGGAATAAATACCTCCCAATACGTCACCGGCGCCTTCAAAATTGCTTTCAAATTTTTCTTCGGTAAGTATTACCTTTTCCCATTCATGGTCACCGCTGATTTTTTGAAAAATACAGCCTCTCAAAATATAGTTTTCCTGGTTTACCTCCCCGATAAAAGGCATATTGAAAACGGCATCGCTGTAAATTATTTTATTGATTTTATCTACTTCGTAAATCATATCCGTTGAAATATTCATCACAAGATTATTGTCCTTAACCTGCATGAAAAGGCTCATGGCAAATTTCAGCTTATTAAGGGCGTTCATGGCCTCATTGGCTTTTCTTAAAATATCAGCATTTCTTTGTGCATATTCATTGTCACAGATAATTACCGACCGGCTGAAATTGTTCCACAGGACTTTTTTCCCAAGGCTTTCGGATATAAACCTGGCGGGCACGTATGTACGGCTTTTATAAAGAAGGGGACTTGCGTCAAGCATTATTTCCTTCTCATTGAAAACGGCGGTTGAACTGCCAATTTTCATATAAACAACAGTGGATTCATTGTTGAAAGTAACGCTTTTTTCGTCATTGTTCCATAATATATGGTCATCATCAATTCCCAGGTCGTTGAGGATAGCCCTTAAGGGCAGCATAGTTCTTCCATTGACAATCAGGGGAACAACCTCATACTCCTTTTGCTCTCCGTTTATGATGATTCTTATATCGGGGCTCTCATAGATCTGTGGCTGGGCAAAGCTTGAGACCGGAAAGAAAATAACCAGCAAAAATGAACATAAAAAGGCCATCATTAAAATCTTTTTCATTTACAATTCCTCCGTTGCAACAGGATTTGCATCTTAAAACCCTTCCTCAAGCAAACCGGGTTTTCAGATAAAATGTGTTTTTCAGTAAATAGATATTTTAATGATGGTCCTTATATACTCCCGTTTTTTTATTTCCTGTCGTTCTTTTTGATAATTACCGTAAAATCATTGTTCAGATAGTTTTCTATAATTTTTACCTGAATATTTTCGGGCAGGGTTGTGCTGATAATTTCCGCAACCTGGTCCGGGTGGAAATAAAAATAGGTGTCTTCCTTGTCATTTGAATCGGTATGAAGAAGATTAAAGGCAATGAATTCACTGGACAGTTCATAGAATTTCTGAAGAGCCTGTTTCAGAAAGGGTATATTGTTTCCCATATTAAGGTTGAAGATACCTGAAGCGTAAACAATATCAAATGTCTCGCCTTCAAGGGCGTTCCCTTTAAAAATGTCAAGGCAGCGGAAATCCACGTCCTTAAATTTACATCTTGCCCGTTCCACCATGGCCTCTAATATGTCAACGCCAACATACCGGAAAGTGTAACCTTTATTCTTAAGAAACCCGTAAAGGTTTCCCAGGCCGCAGCCCACATCAAGTATGCTTTTGCCCTCAATATCCACGTTGTCTGCAAGCACCTCAAACCTCATATTATGTGCCTGTTTGCTCTCCCAGCCCAGCACCTGGTGGTCGGGCAGGTTTTTGTTTATGTTGGGCTCGTAATATGACTTAATTATATCTAATTTTTTCATACGGTCCTCCCCGGGTATTAGTTCAAGTAAAACAACAAGCAGCTTATGTTATAAAATAACTCTAACTTGATTTAAAAATCAAGTTAGAGTTATTTTCTTTATGTAAGCCAGATATCACCGGTCAACAGAGATATTCTGCTTACCTTGTAAACATTCCGGATTTTGAAGAACTAGTCAAAGAGGTAGTCGTTCAGCATAATCTCCAGGAGTTCCTGTCTGCCGGAAACATTAGTGATCTTGTCATGTTCCAGTGCGTATTTTTCCAGTTCCTTGAATCCGACTTTGCCTTCAACTATATCCTTGCCGATACCGGAACGGTAGCTTGCATATCTTTCTTCAACAAATTTGTCCAGCTTGCCGTCTTCTACAATCTTGGCAGCTACCTTGAGGCCTTTTGCAAAGGTATCCATACCGGCAATATGGCCATAGAACAGGTCGATGGGTTCAAAGGATGCCCTTCTTACCTTAGCGTCAAAGTTCAGTCCGCCGGTGGTAAATCCGCCAGCCTTCAGCACTTCATACATGGCAAGAGTTGTATCATACAGGTTGGTGGGGAACTGGTCGGTGTCCCATCCAAGGAGCAGGTCGCCCTGGTTGGCGTCAATGCTTCCGAGTATGTTGTTAATCCTTGCAAACCTCAAGTCATGCTGGAACGTATGGGCTGCCAGTGTGGCATGGTTGGCTTCAATATTGAGCTTGAATACCTTCTCAAGGCCGTATTTCTGCAGGAACGCAAGGCAGCTTGCAGCGTCAAAATCATACTGGTGTTTGGTGGGTTCCTTCGGTTTAGGCTCAATTAAGAATTGACCCTTGAAGCCGATTTCCTTTGCGTAATCAACAGCCATATGCATAAACCTTGCCAGGTTGTCCAGTTCAAGCTGCATGTCTGTATTGAGCAGTGTCTCGTAACCTTCTCTGCCGCCCCAGAAAACATAGTTTTCACCGCCAAGCTCATTGGTGATTTCGAGGGCTTTCTTTACCTGGGCTGCAGCAAAAGCAAACACGTCTGCATTGCATGATGTGGCTGCGCCATGAACAAACCTGGGATTGGTAAAGAGATTTGCTGTGCCCCACAGGAGCTTAACGCCGGTGGCCTTAATCTGTTCCTTTATTCTTGCAACTATTTCATCCAGTCTCTTGTTGGTTTCTGCGAGAGTATCAGCTTCCGGAGCTATGTCCCTGTCATGGAAGCAGAAGAATTCGACGCCCAGCTTCTGGAAGAACTCGAATGCAGCATCTACCTTGGCCCTTGCCAGGTCCATCGGGTCAGTGATGTGGTCCCACGGTCTGATGGCGGTGCCAACACCGAAGGGGTCAGTACCGGTTGCCTGGAAAGTATGCCAGTAAGCTACTGCAAATCTCAGGTGGTCCTTCATTTTCCTTCCGGCTACTACTTCTTCAGGATTGTAATACTTAAATGCCAACGGGTTGTCGGAACCTTTGCCTTCATATTTGATATCGGGAATTCCCTTAAAAAACTCTGCCATAAATTAGCCTCCTTTGACATGAATAATTATTTACTGTTGGCTTAGGAATATTATCTTCATTCCTAATTGTTTCCTAAAACTATGTTACCCATTTACCCTCGATAATACCAACTAAATCTGGGTTCAGCGCATTTTATTACATAATTTTTGCGAGAGCTTTAAAGTCATTCTTCAATGAATTGTACAACTGCCTGTAAATGGCATAGAATTTTTCATAGCGCTTGTTCAGTTCACAGTTTGCCTTTTGAACGGTCTTAACCTGTATAACTGCTTCGCAAGCCTGGGGAACACTTTCATAAATACCTGCGCCTACGCCTGCGAGAATTGCCACACCCAATGCAGGACCTTCGCTGGAATTGATGGTGGTAATTGAACTGTTGAATACGTCAGCCTGCATCTGCCTCCAGATCTTGCTCTTTCCGCCGCCACCGGAAGCACGGACTTCTTTTACTTCAACACCCATTTCCTTAATTATGTCAAGGCAGTCTCTGAGGCTGAATACTACGCCTTCAAGAATTGCCCTGATCATATCGGCCTTGGTGTGTTTCGCAGAAAGTCCGAAGAATACGCCTCTGGCGTCAGGATCCAGGTGCGGTGTACGTTCGCCCATCAGGTATGGTAAATAAATAAGACCATTACTTCCGACGTCAACCCTGTCGGCTTCCTGGTCCATAAGAACATATGGATCAATGCCCATTAATTCAGCAGTCCTGATTTCTTCCATGCAGAAATTATCCCTGAACCATTTGAGGGAAAGACCTGCTCCCTGGGTAACGCCCATGATGTGCCAGGCTCCGGGAACAGCATGACAAAATGTATGTACTCTTCCTTTTGGATCAATACTTACAGTATCAGAATGGGCGAATACAACACCAGATGTCCCGATAGTTGATGATACTACGCCGGACTTAACAATGCCATTGCCAACGGCTCCGGCTGCCTGGTCGCCTGCGCCGCCAACCACAGGTGTTCCAACTTTAAGCCCGGTAAGCTGTGCAACACTTTCGGTTATAGTTCCGGTTACTTCAGGTGATTCATATAGTTTTGCAAGCATGCTCATTTCCAAACCGAGTTTGGTTACAACTTCCTCGCTCCATGTCCTCCTGGGAATATCCATGAACTGCATTCCACTGGCATCAGAAACTTCCGTCGCATACTCGCCTGTCAGCCTGAACCTTACATAGTCCTTCGGCAACAAAATTTTTCTTACTTTCTCAAAAATTTCAGGTTCATTGTTCTTCACCCACATGACTTTGGATGCAGTAAAGCCAGTGAGGGCAGGGTTAGCGGTAATTTCAATGAGACGTTCCTTGCCGATAATTTCTGTAATCTCATCGCATTCTTTTGCGCTTCTCTGGTCGCACCAGATAATGGACCTTCTTAATACCTTGTCATCCTTGTCCAATAAGACAGCGCCATGCATCTGGCCGGACAGACCTACGCCCTTTATGTCTTCAGCACTGACACCGCTCTTGTCGATGACTTCTCTTATGGTAGTCCATGTGGCATTCCACCAGTCTTCGGGATCCTGTTCAGCCCAGCCGACTTTAGGTTGATACATGGGATATTCTTTGAGGGCGCTGGCAATTGTATTGCCCTTTTCGTCGAAAAGAACAGTCTTGGTACCCGAGGTTCCGATATCTACTCCTATGAGATAAGCCATAAGTATCATCCTCCCTGGATTATATTGGTATTTTTATTCCAAAAAAATGGATTTACTTCTTCTTAAAGTAGTATATAATTTTTTAAAATTTTAATCAATAAGCACTTGCCTGTATGTCAGAAACAGCTTCCCCCGATGAATTCCCTGAGTATGGAATTAAGAGGAACCTCCCTGCAATCAATGGGAAGAAAATATCCCAAAAACTCCAGTAGCCTTTTTGCTTCCGAATACTCGGGATGGGACCGGTCAATTTCCTTAAGGAGAGGCTCTGCATAAACCTTCAGGACACCCAGTTCGTAAATCAGCGCCGAGTTGAACATGATATCGGCATTCTCCTGGAATGGGAATATATACAGCTTTTCTCCCCTCCTTACGGAAGGCCACATTTTGAGGGTACCCAGGGCATCAGTGTTCCTGAACTGGTTATCCCGCACAATGCGCCTTATCATCCTTGTGTCGGTGGAAGGTATCCTGTTATGGTCGTCAATATTGAGGGATGTAAGGGCGCTTATATATATTTTGAATTTCTTTTCGGAAGGTACCCCTTCTGTCACCTTGTCATTAAGGCCGTGTATACCTTCCACTATCAGGATGTCGTCTTCCCCTACCTTAAGCTTTTTGCCTTCCGGCATTCTCGAACCTGTTTCAAAGTCATACACGGGCATTTCCACTTCATAACCCTTCAGTATCATCTCAAGCTGCAGGTTAAACAAATCAAGGTCAATGGCATCCAGTGCCTCAAAGTCATATTCCCCGGATTCGTCCCTGGGTATAGCTTCCCTGTTTTTAAAATAATTATCCAGGGAAATGATAAAAGGCCTTAAACCATTGACTCTCAGTTGTATGGAGAGTCTTTGCGCAAAGGTTGTTTTACCGGATGATGAAGGGCCTGAAATCAGGACGATTTTCTTTATGGGACGGGATTGTGTAATCATGTCTGCAATCTGGGCTATCTTTTTTTCATGAAGGGCTTCCGAGATCCGTATAATATTGTTTATTTCTCCTTTTCTCACCATATTATTAAGGGTGCCTATATCCGGCACGCCGAGGATTCTGCCCCATTTTTCATATTCGTCAAATATGTTGAAAAGTTTTCTTGTTTCCTGAAAAACAGGGACAACCGTAGGGTCGTTTTTTTGCGGATGAAGCATAACAAATCCGGGAGGATAATATATGAGTTGGAATTTATCCACATATCCCGTATGGGGTGCCATATAACCATAAAAATAATCATACAGACCGTCGCATTCATAAAACGTAACATACGGCTTGGCCCGGTGCTCGATGCTGCGGTACCTGTCCATCCTGCCGTATTTTTCAAAGATTTCCCTGGCTTCTTCCCTGGTAACCTCCTTTTTTATAAAGGGAATCTTTCGTTCCACCAGTTCATGCATGCGTGATTCTATTTTTACAACTTCTTCCCTGGTCAGTTGACTGCTTCCCTCTATTTCACAGTACAAACCCAATGTTACAGAATGGTTTATCTTTACTTTCCTGTCAGGAAACAAATCATATACCGCCTTTATCATTACAAACGACAGGCTGCGCTGATAAATCCTTATACCGTCACTGTGGGTCAGATCCACGAATTGCACCCTGCAGTCGCTGTCTACCTGGAATCCCAGTTCCTTTATATCGTTGTCTACCCGACCGGCCATAATTCTGGTTTTGTAAAGATGTTCAAAGTCCTTTGACATCTCGAGCAAGCTAATACCTTTCTTGTATTCCCTGGTAGCGCCGTCGGGACAGACAACAGTTATTTTTTCTTCGCTGCTCATAAGCCACCTCCTGTCATTGCTAAAGCATGCGGCAATTTTATTATAATACATTTGGCAAATAGGCTCAATCTCTTCAAAAATTGGTACAAGTATGTCCATGTCCTGCCATTGATATATGCCCTTATGGCTTGCCTGTAAATTATTATATGTTTATAATTTAATTATAATGAGAGGAGGATAGACAATGGGAAAATACATACGCATTATAGTACCCATCGCAGTTATCATCGTTTCCTTTTACATACACCCCCTGCTAGGTACCGCTGTTATCCTGGTTTCCATAGGACTTCTCTTTTATTTCAACCGGTACCAGGTGTACGCCCTGAAAGGGAGGCAATACTATGCAAACAATGACATGGAAAAGGCCATAATCTATTTTAGGAAAGCCATGTCTGCTAAAAAACCTTCTCCGGACATTGTCATATCTTACGGATACCTGCTTCTGAAAAACGGAGATCCTGATAATGCGGAAAAAGTTATAGATAATTTAATAAACCGCAAGGATACCCCCGATGACAAGAAGGAAATCGCCCGTGCCCTGAAAGCTCTGATTATATGGAAAAAAGGAGATATTGACAAAGCCATTGAAACCCTGGAGGACGTACTTAAAAAAGTTGAAACCACCAATATATACGGCAGTCTGGGATACCTGTACATATTGAAGGGCGACCTGGACAAGGCCCTGGAGTTTAACCTGAAAGCATATGAGTATAACAACTCCAATGCTGTAATCGTAGACAACCTTGGCCAAACCTATTATCTCAGGAAAGAATATGACAAAGCAGCTGAGTTATATGAAAAACTGATGAACAAAGAACCGAAGCCCAATTTCCCTGAAGCATACTACAATTACGGCCTGGTTCTCCTTGAAACAAAAGGCAGGGATGAGGCTGTAAAATATATAGAAAAAGCGTTGACGTATAAATTCACATATTTAAGCACAGTGTCAAGGGAACAGATGGAGAAAACCCTGGAAGAAATCAAAAAAGGAGATGACAGCAGCAATGCTTGAAAATCTGAAAGAAAAGGTTTTAAAAGCCAACCTGGACCTGCCAGAACATAATCTGGTAATTTTTACCTGGGGCAATGTCAGCGGCATAGACCGGGAAACAGGCTTGGTGGTTATTAAGCCCAGCGGCGTGCCTTACAACAAACTGAAAGCCAGCGATATGGTAGTTGTGGACCTGGATGGCAACATAGTTGAAGGAGATCTCAACCCCTCCTCCGACACACCGACCCACCTGGTTTTATACAGGCATTTTAAAAATATCGGGGGTATCGTGCATACACATTCCCCCTGGGCGACCAGCTGGGCACAGGCCGGAAAGTCAATCCCGGCTCTGGGGACGACCCACGCGGATTATTTCTATGGAGATATACCCTGTACCCGCAAAATGACAAAGGCAGAAATTGAGGGTGATTATGAAACGGAAACAGGAAATGTGATTGTTGAAACATTTCAGAATATTGAACCCGATCATATGCCGGGGGTCCTGGTAAACAACCACGGTCCCTTCACATGGGGCAAGGACCCTGATGATGCCGTCCATAATGCCGTGGTTCTTGAAAATATCGCCATGATGGCGTTTAACGCATTTGTCATTAATCCCGGCGTGGACAGGATGGACCAGGTTCTGTTAGATAAACATTATCTTAGAAAACACGGAGCCAATGCATATTATGGACAGAAAAACAAGGGCTGAAAAGCCCTTATTTTTTTGATTTTGTAATAAAGGAAAGTAAGAAATAAAAATTATTATATGGCAATTTATGCCTGTATTCGGTCAAAAAGGTTCCATGGGTACATATCAGGCAATGGGGCACGGAAGATCATTTCGTTTTTCAGGACGGGATGCCAAAGGGTAATGCTGTGGGAAAACAACGCCAGCGGCTTCTCATCCTTTGTAAGAGGTAATCCGTATTTGACATCGCCATACAAGGGATGCCCTTCATGGGAGAACTGCACCCTTATCTGGTGAGGCCGGCCTGTATGCAAATCAATACACACCAGAGATAGCAAATTTATATTATCACTGCTCACCACTTCATATTCAAGAACTGCTTCTTTAGCCTTGTCATCCCTTTCATGGGAAACATAAGACATGTTGGTCTTTGCGTCTTTTACCAGGCAATGGCGGAGAATACCCTTTTTTCTTTCAGGGATTCCATGCACTACAGCCATATATTGTTTTCTGAACTCCCTGTTCCTTATCTGTTCTGAAATCCTGGACGCAGCTTTGGAAGTCCTGGCAAATACCATGACCCCACCAACAGGCCTGTCAAGCCGGTGGACCAGACCCAGGTAGACATTGCCGGGTTTATTGTATTTAACCTTAATATATTCCTTCAGCAGGTCCAGAAGGTTTTCATCTCCCGTCATATCCCCCTGCGTCAGCATGTTTACCGGCTTTTTTACCACCAGGAGATGATTGTCTTCATATATGATTTCAACGTCTTTTAAAATGGTGTCAGGTATATTCTCCAATAGTTTTCCACCTCAGTATCCCGGCCTTTATTCCGTTTTTTATCCTTCAATCTTTATTATGCAGGAATCTTTATTATCCCGGTATTTATCCAAATATTACAATACTCACACCAATATAATGACTCTACGCTTTGATATCCTGTATCTCCATGCTATACATCAGTATCCGCAATTATAATTTCCCTGCCGCCGTCTCCTATATCTGAAACATAGAAGGAAGGATCAATGCCCGTTCTTTTCCTATAATTCTCATATACTTTTCCCTTGAATGTATCAACATTTTCAGCAGCCACAATGCTGACAGTACAGCCGCCGAATCCGGCACCGGTCATTCTTGAGCCTAAAACGCCTTCCACTTTATGAGCCTCTTCCACCATAATGTCAAGTTCGCTGCCAGTTACCTCGTATAATTCTTTTAAGGACAGATGGGATTCATCCATAAGTTTTCCAAACCCAGCCAGGTCATTATTCTTCAATGTGTTTACCGCCCTTATTACCCTATGGTTTTCGTATATGACATGAGCTGCCCTTTTCCTTACGGTTTCGTCTGTAATAACTTTGCTGAATTCCTCAAACTGAGCCGGTGTCACATCAGCCAGGCAGGTAATGCCGGGGATGGCAGCCTGTAAATCCAGGAGCGCCTTTTCACACTCGCTTCTTCTCTCGTTGTATTTGGACGCTGCCAGGCTCCTGCTTTTATTGGTATTGGAAATTACTATTTTGTAACCATCCAAATTAATTGGCACCATCTCATATTTCAGGTTCTTACAATCTAAGAATATGGCATGGTCTTTCCGTCCCATGGCAGAAGCAAACTGGTCCATAATTCCGCAGTTTACTCCAACATAGCTGTTTTCTGCCTGCCGGCAAATCTTTGCAATTTCCACCATGTCCGGTTCCGCTTTTTCATCAGGTGCTTCACTGCCAAGAGCGATAAGGGCCACAGCAGTGGCGACTTCAATGGCAGCCGATGAAGAAAGGCCGCTTTTTAAGGGCACTGTGTCGTAATACATTAAGTCACAGCCGACTAATTCATAGCCTGCCTTCTGAAGTTCAAATGCAACCCCCAGCTGGTAATTTCCCCACTTGAGGCTTTTGTATTCCTCCAGGTTATCCAGGGACGCATTTACAAGTATGTTCAGGTCAGTGGCAATCAAATTTATCTGCCTGTCGGCGCGGGGCCGTGCCAACACTGTGGATCCCATGGTAAGGGCTGCAGGAAACACATAGCCACCATTATAATCCGTATGCTCGCCAATAAGGTTTACCCGGCCGGGAGCAAAAAACATCCTAACTTTCTCGCCATTTCTGCCATAAATTTCATAAAACCTTTCCAGCAAAGCCTTCTTATCCATACCTTAACCTCACTGCATTATTTTTCAATTTTTATATAAACTCAATTTTATCAAATCTATTTCCGTTCCTTAAATTTCCTGTATGCAACCCTGAGTTCCTCCGCCTTCTCCTCAGGTTTTGTAGGGTTTGCGTGAGCCCAGGCTCCCGTTTCACTGGAAGCGTTGTATTTAACCTTGTCATGGGCTCTCATGGGCGGGAAAAATTCTATGTGGAAATGGTAAAAATCACTGTAGTCACCACTGTTTACGGCATTCTGGTGTAGGCACATCATATATGGGAAACGGAAATCAAAGAGGGAATCCAGTGTCCCGGCACTTTCCTTAAGCGCATGGGCAAGATTAAATTTTTCCGTTTCACTGAACTGGGTTAAATTTTGCACATGTCTTTTGCTGACTATATATATGCCATAAGGGTATTCCGAAAAGAAGGGGAGAAATACAGTAAAATCATCATTTTCAAAGATTATACGGTCACCGCTTTTCATTTCGTCCTTGAGCATGTCACAAATCATGCATGAACCTTTCTCATCAAAATATTCCCTGCAGGCTTCAAACTCCAGTTCAAGCTTCTGGGGGATAAAGGGATATCCGTAAATCTGTCCATGGGGGTGTGGCATTGTAACCCCCACAAGTTCACCCCGGTTTTCAAAAATAAATACATATTTTATCCTGGGGTCACGGCTCAGTTCAAAAAAACGGTTGGTCCAGAGGTCCACGACTTTCTTCACATATTCCACAGAAAGTTCTGCCATAGTGGTATCGTGATCAGGAGAATACAGTATGACTTCGCATTTGCCGTAAGATTCCGCCGTTTTATAAAATTCCGTAGGAATATCATCCGGTTTCGGTGGATTTGTTGATAAAACTGGGTAGTCATTGTCGTATTTCAGTACATCATATGTATCGGGAACTTTGCCTGAACCAGGGCAAAAAGGACACCAATCACGGGGCATCTGCGGCCTTCCCTGCCTGCTGGACGCCACCATGACCCAGGTTTTGATCAGGGGATGCCATCGAAGTTCAGCCATTGAATCGCACCTTCCTTGATTTCTGAAAAATCAACTACATATGCATATATGATTTAAAAATTTCAAATATAAAAGTTCTGTAATTGTGAATCTGTTTTAAAAGTTACATAATCCATTGCTGTATTTAAAAAGAGCATTGTAACCGTCTAATAAATAAAAAATAACGGTGTTAAAATGAATGCCCGTCTTATGTGACGGGCTGATTCTGGTGGTCGCTACTGGGATCGAACCAGTGACCCCCACGATGTCAACGTGGTACTCTGACCAAACTGAGCTAAGCGACCATTAATTTGCTTATATATTGTAATATATTATCGCAACAAATTCAAGATATAATTTAAGGTAAGAAAACCATCCTCGTAAAAATGTGTTTGTCAATACAGTTCCTCAATTTCCTCCCAGTCCAGTTCTTCCAGAAAGTCGGTATCTTCTTCAATGGCACGGTAATCCACGCGCTCATTGTTGCAGAACCAGTTAAATTCGCAATACCTGCAGTGTTCTTTATACAGTTCCTTATCAAAATCCGCATAGTCGTAATTCTGTATTTCCTGTATTTTTTTCACCAGTTCCTCACGGTATTGCTCATGCAATTCGTCACTGTAGTCTATACTGCATATAATGCCTGGTGGATCAGGCTGCCAGTAGTAAATGGAAATGTCACTTCGCTTATAATTTCCCCCGGCGATCCTTTCTATTTGCTCTCCTGCCACAAACAGGTAAACCATGGTCTGCAGGCTGTTTATAAGCATGTTTTTATAAACATTGCTCATTGACTTCTGGTTTTGCCCATGTGTTTTCCAGTCCCATATCTCTACCTTGTAAGGCTTAATAACCACCAGGTCAATATTTGCCTCCAGTTTCAGCACGCCCTGAGACATGCGGATTTTGTATTCAGGCAAATATTTATTTTCGCTGTTTACAGGGAAACTGTCTTTCAGATTTTTCATCCATGCCATCAATTCGTGAGCATTTCGGCCGGCCATTTCAACACCGTCGTCAATCCCCATAAAATACCTGCTGGCAAGGAGGTGAAAGTCCATGCCACGCTTAATCTTTTCACCAGCTTCTTTATCAGGAATACTTTCCCACTTAAGGTTTTCCAGGTACCTCTTCTTAAACTTCAGCGGACACCGTTCAAAGGTGGCCAGTGAGAACTGGGTATATAAAAAATAGTCCACATGTCTTAAGTCCGTCTGCATAAAACCTCACTCCGGTTAATTTCTTTTCTGCCGTTCCAGGCGCTTTCTGTCAATGTACCTTTTTAGTTCCACAAGATATCTGGACGGCAGGACCTGGTTCCTTCTGCCCATGTTTGACTGGTAGCCGGACAGGAAAAGGTATTCCCTGGCCCGTGTAATTCCCACATAAAGGACTCTTGCTTTTTCCGAAATGGTTTCTATCTTGGCCTCTTCCAGGTAGTTTCCTGATACAGTGCCTTTCAGGGCCATGTCCAACTCCCTTTTTAAAACAGCTTCAGGATTCCTGTATTCCTGTTTTAAAAACCAGTATTCTCCGATAAACCTGTCGTTTAAGTAAACGGGAAAATCAGCATTGTTAAGGCCTGTCAACAGTACTATGTCCCATTCCATGCCTTTAGCCTTGTGATAAGTGCAAACAGTCACCACTCCTGGTTTCGGTTCATAACCTTTAAGCTCCCATACTACACCGGTAAAATAATTGAACATGTTCCGCGGACTTAAAAGTTCATTAGCCAGATCGCTGAGCCGCCAACGGGGGTTCTGCTCCATGATGAACCTTACGTCGCCCGCTACCTTTTGGGCTACTGCCCGTTCTTCCCTGTTAAAGTTTATCTTTTCCGCAATGTAAAGGATTAGTTTTTCAGGCACTGTCCTGGGAAACTCCAGAAAGCCTCTTATCAAATCCGCATTGGCACAGAATGTATCCCAGATAACCGATTGAGATACCCTTTCAGGGACCTGGCTTAAGTCAATTTCACCACCGGTTGGATACAGCAGTTTTTCCACAGAGAAACCCGTGAAAAACTTCTCTATAAAATCCAAGTACTCCCTGCTGATTTCATCTGTCCGGGAAGATGCATTGCTGCTCAGCAGGCACTCGTACAGCATATCGTAAAGCTTCTTTCCATCCTGGGGTGATGCAATAAAATCCAGTACTCGTCCCAGTATCCTTACAGGTCTGTTTCTTTCATCTGATGTGTTGTCAAGGTATTCAAACCGGACATTCCTGTTTTCCAGAATACGTATTATATCATCTATCTGCCAACTGGAAGGTACCAGCACTGCAATGGTTTTCTCCGGGTATTCCCTAACAAAATATTCAGCGGTCCTGACAACCTCCATGACTTCTTCTTCCCAACTGTTTAAAATACTCGCTTTTATACTGTAAACAGGGGTTACAGGATTTTTCATATCATCGTCTTCGTCCACAGGCTCAATGAACTGCGGCTGCAGGCTTTCCCGGCATTTTTTCACGGGATGCCACTCCCTTACATATTGTACAAAATAATTGGCCAGGCCGATAATATCCTCAGAACTCCTGCTGGACTGGGTTATATAATATTTAACCGTCTTTTCCAAACGGCAGAAGTCCCTGAACAGCTCCGGGTCACTGTTGGTAAAAGTGCTGCAGATTGCCTGGTTTGAATCGCCCACCCTCAGAAAATTATCCCCCGCTATCAGGGACAGTATCTCTGTCTGTATCAGGTTGGAGTCCTGGGCTTCATCTTCACAGACAAAGGTATATTTCCTGCGGTATTTCCGCAGCAGGTCTTCATCTTCCTTAAGGAGCTGCAAAGCCTTGTAGAGCATATCGTCAAAATCCAGAAATCCGCCTATCTTAAGCCTTCTGTCGTAAATTTCATATATTTCAGCACAACATTTCAGCATGGAAGTGCCAGGAAGATTTGCGCAAATGTCCATTGCTTCACCGGGAGTTATTCCGCGGCATTTGAACTCACTGACAGCACTCAGGACTACCCTTTGAAACCGTTCATGCCATCTTTTCATTACATTGAATTTATCTGTGGTGCTTCTTCCCTCAAGATCAGCAAAATACTGGAACCTGTCATCATTCCTTCTTCTCCACTCGTCAATAGCTGTACTTATTATGTGGATTTTGTTCACTTCATCCACCACATTGAATTCATCACTGGTTATGACAACATCAGGCTTTTCCTTGATTATCTGAAGGCATAGTCCGTGAATGGTGGAGACAAAATAATCCCTGTTAGATAATATGCCTTTTTCCTGGAGCATAGAGGATATACGCTGTTTGAAATTGTTGGCAGCACTGTTCATATAGGTTACTATCAGTACTTTTCCCGGCTTGTGAAGTCCCTGGGAAATGATTTCAACAGCCCATCTTGAAAGGCAATATGTTTTTCCTCCGCCGGGAATTGCCGGAACAGCGCAGTAACCTCCGCGGTATTGTTCCACAAGCTCCTTTTGCCCTTTTCTAAGTCCCATTATATCCTCCCTAACACCCTGTCAATGTGCTCTGACAGGATTCCTTCATTCTCAAACCCGTTTGCCGAAAGCACAGATTCAAAGGTTATGAGTTTCTCCCCGCACTTTTTAACCACGGCTCTTATTACTGTAGCAAGATACCTTTTCCTGTTATCCTCTTCAATTTCTTCCGTGTATACATTTACCGGGTTCCACGTTTTTGCCAGCACATGGGAATTGGTCAACTCCCGGATGCTCCGGGGATACCAGTTTTCACTGCTGGTTCCGGTAAGGATAATGACCTTGCTTTGTAAGGAAGATGCAAGGAATGAAACAGGTGTGGTAAGAAGCACATGATCACCGGAAATCTTTTCTTCCAGCTCGAATATGCTTTCAGCACCTTTTATTCCGCTTCTTATCATTTTCAGGAAGTCCCTGCCGGCATTTCTGCCGAAACGGGACACAATTTCAACAAAACTCCTGGAACTGTCTATTAGTTTCTTTGTCTGAAGGGCGTCTTCGTCATTGGTGTCGCGTGTTAAGAGTATTTCAAGGAAAACCCTCTGGAAAAATTCATTAATGGGCAGATAGCCACCTTTCCGGTACTCCTCTATCCAATTCCTGATGTATTCATATTTTTCAACATTATAGTATCCGATTCTTTCTGTAAGCCCTGGAAACTCAAGGTCGGGAAACCTGGCAAATGGCTTCTGGCTGCAAATTTCTTCAGCCAGCAGGCTGCTTCTTATGGGATCTATTTTTAGAACCATAAGTAATAAGTCCCTTACGTCATCTATATTCGGCAAAATACCATAATCGGGATGACAAAGGTGCGCCAGGGTAATGAGGGCCTGGGAAAAGGGGTTTTCAATAACGCGGTTCCTGCGGGCCAGATTTCTTATGCCGATACCTTCTTTCTCGAGTCTTCTGGCCAAAACATACTCGGTTACGGGTTCGGCATATGTTGAGAGAACTGTTATGTCTCCGGGCCTATACCCTTCTTCATTAATTAGACGGCATATCCTCTCGGCTGTGTTTTCAAGCATTTCACTGCGCAGTTCACAGAAAGGTGCCCTCTCTACGCACTTAAACTCTTCAGGTTCATATGAAGCATCGTTCATTATGCTGCCATATAGCCTGTCGGCAAATTCAGACATTTCCCTGCTGCAAGTTAAGGATTCGTTCAGAAGAATTTCCTCAAAACCACTTTTAAGATTCGACCTGGCATATTCAATGTTACCGCCGAAACTAAGTCCGAAACCTCCTTCAGGATTATATGAAATAAGGCAGGTATCTGCATGGTCCGACAGAAAGTTAATAAAATCCACTTCCGAGGGGACGCATTCTTCAAAATTGTCCACTATAAGATGCCTTACGCGCCTTATAAGATGCCTTTTATATTCATCATCAGTAAATAGGTAATTATTGTAAAGGTCAACAGCAATTCCGAAATCGAATACTCCAAGTTCCATACACCGTTTCTTGTAGTCGGATATTATGGCGTCCATGTCCTCATAAAGCCGTTTTTTGGTTTCATCTTTCTTCTCAAGTGCAGCATACAACCTTTTCCCTATTTCTTCATGGGGTATATTGGATATGGCCGCCTTGACCAGGTTGCCGGCAATATCAATGGATATCCTGTCAGTGGATGAAGTAAGCCCACCGAACATGGCTTCTTTTTCCCTTTTGGAATCTATGACCATGGATAAAAGGTACTGGGCTGTTTCGAAAGTGAGAAAAACCGGCTCAAGTTCTTTTCTTTTGATATGGGGGCATTTTTTCAACACAATGGGATAGTACATCTTCAGTTCAGACTGTATAAAACCGTAATAAGACGTCCTCCAAATGGCACCGGAGCCACTCAGTACCGTCTTTTTTCTCCATTCGAGAGACTGGCTTCTGTTAAGAAGCAGAATAAGTATACTGCCGCTGGGAACATGGTACTTCTCGATCATGTGTTTATAACGCTCAAGAAGAATTGATGACTTGCCTGACCCGGCAGGTCCCTTTAAAATAACCCTGGAGTTTTTTATTGGCAAATTGATTATCCTATCCCTGACAGTATCTATCAAAATGCATACCCCTTGTCCATGAGTATTAAGCACAAAAAACAGGCTGTATCAAACCTTCATGATACAGCGTTTATAATATTATACCATAATTAAATTATTTCCCTGTGTGTCAATGGGACAACCCTTTTGAAACAAAAAGGGTTCCCATTGTCTTGACGGTACCTAGAATGCTACACACGCACAAGAGGCCTGATTTCCAGTTTCCCGTTTTGGGCATCCAGTAAGATACTTGTGCCGTCTGTTATGTCTCCTTTGATTATCATGCGGCCAACTTCGGTTTCCACATGCTTTTGCAGATACCTTTTCACAGGTCTTGCTCCGTAAACAGGTGAATATGCAGCCTCCGCGATAAAATCAATGGCATCATCAGTAGCATCCAGCTTAATGCTTCTGTCTTCCAGCCTTTTTTCGATGTCTGCTAATGCAAGCCTGATTATTTTGGCAATCTCATCCCTGCTCAACGGTTTAAACATGACAATCTCATCTATCCTGTTTAAAAACTCCGGACGGAATCCTCTTTTTAATTCTTCATTTACAGCTTCTTTTGCCTCTTCAGCCAGTTCTCCCAACCTGTTAATGCCATTTAGAAGTATCTGGCTGCCGATATTTGATGTCATTATTATAACCGTGTTTTTAAAATCCACCGTCCTTCCGTGGGAATCGGTGAGCCTTCCGTCATCCAGTAGCTGCAGAAGAATATTGAAGACGTCCGGATGAGCCTTTTCTATTTCGTCAAAAAGTATAACACTGTAAGGTTTTCTTCTTACAGCCTCTGTCAGCTGTCCGCCTTCTTCATATCCCACATATCCCGGCGGTGCACCAATAAGCCTTGCCACCGTATGCTTTTCCATGTATTCGCTCATGTCAATCCTTATCATATTGTCCTCTGTGTCAAATAAGGCTTCGGCAAGAGCCCGGGCAAGCTCTGTTTTTCCAACCCCCGTCGGACCGAGGAAGATAAATGAACCTATGGGCCGTCTTGGATTCTTCAGGCCAGCCCTGGCCCTCAATACGGCATCGGATACTGCCTTAACCGCCTCATCCTGTCCAACCACCCGCCTGTGGAGGATGTTTTCCAGGTTCAGCAGTTTTTGCTTTTCGCTTTCTACAAGGCGAGTAACGGGAATACCCGTCCAGCGGGAAACTATCTCAGCAATTTCATCTTCCGTTACCTCTTCCTTCATAAACCTGGTCTGTAATTTGCCGGTATCTCCGTTCAGCGCCTGCAACTGTTTCTCAAGGGTGGGGAGTTTTCCGTACTTAAGCTCTGCCAGCCTGTTTAGGTCGTAATTCCTTTCGGCTTCCTCTATTTCCCTCCTGGTTTCCTCTATCTGCTGTTTCAGTTCCTTATGCCTGGATATGCTCTCCTTCTCCTTCTCCCACTGGGCTTTCATGGCTGTAGCCCTATCTTTAAGGTCCGCAAGGTCCTTTTCTAAAACATTCAGCCTTTCCATGGAAGCCGGATCGTTTTCCTTTTTCAGGGCCTCCCTCTCGATTTCAAGCTGCATTATCTTTCTGCTTATTTCATCCAGTTCCGACGGCATACTGTCCATTTCAGTCCTGATTTTTGATGCTGCCTCATCCATGAGGTCTATAGCCTTGTCAGGAAGGAACCTGTCACTGATATATTTATTGGAAAGTACTGCACAGGCTATGATTGCGTTGTCAGTTATCCTTACACCGTGATGTATCTCAAACCTTTCTTTCAGGCCTCTCAGTATTGATATGGTATCCTCAACGGTAGGCTGTTCCACTAAAACCGGCTGAAACCTTCTTTCCAATGCCTTGTCTTTTTCTATATATTTCCTGTATTCATCCAGGGTAGTGGCTCCGATGCAGTGCAACTCACCCCTTGCAAGCATCGGTTTCAGCAAATTCCCTGCATCCATGGCTCCCTCGGCTTTTCCGGCACCAACAATATTATGGATTTCATCAATGAACATAATTATTCTTCCGTCAGCTTTCTGAATTTCATTCAGGACAGCTTTGAGCCGTTCCTCAAATTCTCCCCTGTATTTCGCTCCTGCAATAAGGGAACCCATGTCAAGGGCAAATATGGTCTTGCCTTTAAGGCCTTCAGGGACATCGCCCTTCAATATTCTCTGGGCAAGGCCTTCGACAACAGCGGTTTTACCAACGCCGGCCTCACCAATAAGAACAGGATTGTTCTTGGTTCTTCTCGATAAAATTCTTATTACCCTTCTTATCTCGGCATCCCTTCCTATTACAGGGTCGAGTTTGCCAAGCCTGGCCATTTCCACCAGGTCCCGCCCAAACTTCTTTAGAGGTTCATAGGTTTCCTCAGGGTTCTTTGACGTGATTCTCTGGTTACTTCTTACCCTGCTCAGGGCAGATAAAAACCTTTCCCTGTTGATACCATGCTTCACCAGTATTTCCGCTGAAGGGGTACCTCTTTCCTTAAGCAGCGCCAGGTACAGATGCTCAACTCCCACGTATTCATCCTTGAATTTCCTGGCCTCGTCCTGGGCATATACCAAAATTCCATTGAACCTTCTTGTGGCGTAAAGGCTTTCGACACCGGCTCCTTCCACCCGTGGTATCCTGTCCAGCTGCCTTTCCAGGTCTGACTCATAAAGCCTTACATTCACGTTCATATATTCAAGGAGCCTGGGAATAAGCCCATCTTCCTGTCTTACAAGGGCATAATGTATATGTTCGCCGTCAACCTGCTGATGCCCGTACCGCACAGCGGTTTCCTGCGCTTCCTGCAATGCCTGTTGGGATTTTTCAGTAAAATTTTCAATAATCATAAATGTTCATCTCCTTCGTTAGCAATGTTACCTTTGAGGAACAAAAACCGAAACTTCCTTAAGCTTCTTATATAACTCCATTTCCTCTTTTGACAGAGGTTTCGGATTGACTATGCTGACTGACAAATAAAGGTCTCCCCTTTTGCCTCTCTGGTCCACATATCCTTTTCCCGGTAACCTTATCTTATTCCCGGTTTGTATGCCACCGGGTATCCTTACCATGATTTTTCCGTCCAGGGTTTCATACGCAACCTCAGCGCCTAATGCAGCCTCCCACGGCAAAAGATTTATTGTGCCTTCAAGGTTGGTACCGCTTATTTTAAACCGGGACTCATCCAAATTGACCTTTACATATAAATCCCCGGAAGGCCCGCCATTTGGTCCGGGTCTTCCCTGCCTCGAAAGTTTCACCTTGCCGCCGGGTTTTATTCCAACGGGAATTTTAAATGAAATAGCCCTGTCATGTCCAATACCCTTAACGAAGATTCTCTTTTCCCTTCCTCTCAGAGCATCTTCAATGCTCACAGTAATCTCGGTTTCAATGTCTTCTCCTTTTACACTGCGGCTGCGTCCAAAACCCCCGCTATCTCTTCTAAAACCGCCTAAACCAGAAAAGATGCTGCTTATATCAAAAGCATTATCCCCAAAAAACATGTTGAAAAAATCGCTGAATCCATTTACATTGCCTGTGGTATATGTGTATCTCACATTATTGCCAAAGCCAAACTGTGAAGGATCGAAATAATCCCCGTCCTGAAAGCCGAAGCCCTGGCCGAACTGGTCGTATTTCCTCCTTTTTTCCTCATCGCCAAGTACCTCATAGGCTTCATTGATTTCCTTGAATTTTTCCGCAGCTTCCTTGTTTCCCTTGTTAACGTCAGGATGATATTTCTTGGCAAGTTTTCTGTACGCCTTTTTTATCTCTTCCTGAGAAGCTGTTTTATCGACGCCAAGAATTTCATAATAGTCTTTAAATTTCAATAAATCCACTCCCTCCGCTTTGAGACTGCAGAATATACATAACCATGTATATTATCATAAAATTGGCAATATAATATTCGTGACTTTGACTATCTTTGACCTTTTATACTAATTATAATCCAATTGCGGAAAAAATCAATACAGAAAATAAAAAAAAGAGCTGTCCGGGAAATAATAGTTACATTGTTTTTCGGCAGCTCAAAGGAAATATTCTATAAAAACCCTGCAAGGTAGTATTGGGATTTTATTTCAAATATCATGATATTGATTTCAGAAAATTCAGCATCCTGGCGTTTACTTCCTTTACATTTTCAGTAGGCATATGGGGACGGTGGCTGCAGCCTTGAACTATCCAGGTTTTGGCCTGCGGGCACCGTTTTTGAATGTTAATGAGATCCTGTTCAGAAACAAAAGGGTCATGTTCTCCTGCTATACAAAACATGGGCATTTTAAGCCTGGACCAGTCATCATCGGAAAGGTCAGGATACTTACGCCAGTCTTGGGCACTCTGCCGCAGGAAGTGCTGCCAGTCTCCTTCATGAGCATCCATATTCTGTACCTTCATCCGCTGTATAAAATCATACTGTCTGTTCCGTATCAATGCCTCCGGCTCGTAATCGTCCGCTCCTGCAGGGTCGGCAACACCCTTACAGCCGATTATAATAAGGCTCTTGACCATCCAAGGATAACTTGAGGCCAGATGCAGCGCCACCCCGCCTCCCAGGCTGTACCCTATGACGTGTACCTTCTCTATTTCCAGTGCCTGCAGGAAACATGCCATATCTTCAGCAATAGTAGGCGTGTCCCAGTTTTTATTCACACTGCGGGTCCGGCCGTGTCCCCTGAAATCCGGCATCAGGCAGCGGTAAGTGTGAAAAAAAGGTTGTATCTGTCCGCAGAAAGCAATGATCCCACGGCTGTAGGCACTGTGTAAAAACAGTACCGGATCGCCGGTGCCAAAATCCTCGTAAAAAATGTCGCAATCTCTTACTTTGATATACGGCATAATTAGCAGCCCTCCAATTCATCCACGCTGAAAATATGTTTTTTCAGATTGTGGTAATAGTTACCCTTTTCTGCCGTGAAAAGCAGAATGCAATAATCCGGATCCGTAGGGCCTAAGGGATAGTACTTTTCGTCACCTTCTTTCCAGAAAGCCTTTTTTGTTTCATTGTCTGTGAGCACCTGCATTTTCCCCGTGAGCATTAATCCATGAATATCCTTGTGGTCTACAAAATACAGGCATGCAACGGGACGTTCCAGAAAATGTCGGGTACGTATGGAAGAGGTGTTTGTTGAAAACCAGAAACGCCGAAGGCCCTCGTTTTTCATTTTAAACATGGCTTTTGCGTTGGGGTACCCGTTTTCGTCAATGGAGCAAACTATTATGTCGCGGCTGTTTTCAACCAAATTGATAATATTGTTCCTTACATGTTGATCCATTATATCACTCCTATACTGACTCAAGATTTTCAATAATTCTTTTCAGCTTATCTTCAAAATCAGCTATTTCGGCATCAGTAAAGCCTTTATAGAATATTTCACTCATTCTGTCGGATACCTGGTTGTAAATCTCCCGGTAGCTTTTAGCTTTGCTGGTTATGGTCACAAAAATTTGCCTCCGGTTTTCCTCATCTGGTATACGTTTAACAAGGCCGCCTTCTTCCATCCTGTCAATCATGCTGGTCAGGGTGGACTTGGCAAGAGACGTAAGACGGCTAATTTCACCAATGGTCAGCTTTTCATGCTCCCATAGCACGTACAGGATTCTTCCTTGTGCGCCGTTGAAGGCATCTATTTTGCTCTCCCTCAAGATTTTTTCAAATACTCTCCTCTGAAGATATTTAATACGTGAAATAAGAAAACCGCCATACGTTTTCGTTTTACCCACCTCCTTACTATATAGTATAGTACTATATAGAACTATTTGCAATATTTTTTACAATGACATAAGAATATTAAAACTTTGAACTGCATGAACTTAAAATTAGTAAACGGAAAACTTAATTAAACGGGACTTTAAAAAACCATAAACTTAAATAACTACGCATCTAAATAAATTAAAACCTAACCAACAATGACTTAACTAACTGTAAACGAAAATAACCGGAAAACCTGGTAATGCATAAAAATAACAAAAGGCAGGTTTTCGGACCTGCCTGTATTTATTCTTCTGATTGTTATATAACCATTTATTTCTATTAATATCAGGATTACTGCCCACTGAGCCTGGGTATCTTCAGCTTCTGCCCTACATAGATATTATCGTTTTGAAGGTTATTGGCTTCCTTAATCAGGACATATTTGCTGGGGTCATTGTAGTATAACCTGCTGATACCCATAAGGGTGTCGCCGCTCTTGACCGTATAAATGTCATATTCTTCGGTAGGACTGGTCTGTTCCCCGGTAGAGCCGTTTTGTTGCTGCCCGTTTGACGGTGTGGAAGGAGAAGTGCTTTCATTGTCTGTATCTTCGCTGTCTCCACCGGGCTCATTATCTTCAGTATCCCCGATGTTATCTACCAGGGAGTCAGTATCATCTTTATCATCAGGATTCATAACCGCCTGATCCGGCGTCTTTGTGCCTTTGCCGCTTCCTTGCTTGTTACCGCCAAAGAGCAGCCTGCTGATACCCCAGAACATGCCAAACACGATGGCAAATATAACAATGGTAGAAACCGCCAGCCTGACTATCCTCTTGATTTTTCTTGCCTGGGCTTTGGAAATCCTCCTGGGGATTGCTGTTCTTGCCTGCTGGGATGACCTGCGTACCTTAGATGTGTCGTCCTGCAGGAAATCATAATCAGGGGAGTCTTCAAATTCCGGTTCTTCACCGTATTCCATCACCCTTATTACCTGAAGGGTAACATCGTCTTTCCTCTGCCTTTTCAGGATCTCCCTCATAATCGTGTTGGCTGAAAATGCGGTGTCGTAATCCATGGTTAACATGTATATTATGCTCTCATCATCAATGTAATCAAGGGAGGCATTGCTGCAGATGAGTATTACGTCATCTTCCCTCATATCAAAAATACCGGACCTCTTTATTTCCGTTTTGCCGCTTCCCGGGGAAATACCCATCCGTTCCGACAGTGCTTCTGCCTGTTCGTCAGTGATGATGCCCATCTTTAGCAGTCTTTCTGCTTTTCTCGTATCCCATCCCAGTTGCCTGATGTCTCCGTTCCTAAGTAAATACATACGTGTATTTGTGGAACATATGGCTTCCGCCTTGCCGTCATAGACAACAAGTAATGCCAACGCCGGTTCGCCGGTAACTTCGCTGTTTTCATTGAGAGCCCGGTAATAAATTTCTTCAATGTTTTTATACAATTGATTTAGGGTACTTTCTATATTGGAAGGGTATTTTAAACTTCTCGAATGAAATTTTTTAAGTTCGTCAGTTATTGAGATTGAAGTGTCCTCCGCTGTTCCGTCCATATCCAGGTTTTCGCTTACAGCATATACCTGCACATCATCGAGTTGCTCAACAGAAGCCTGGGCGTCGATTTGCCTGTTATAGTAGAAAAACCTGCCGTTAATGTAAAAACTGTTGCGGCTTTCCTCACTCAAAGTGCCTACGTGGGAAATCACTGACGCATTGATCATATTCTTTTTCATTTGAACTCCCCTCTGCCAATAACCCTCAAAGCGAGGGATATTTTTATAAAACGGTCCGCTGAATCACTATACAATTTTCCAAAGCAATTTCAATCGATTTGTCGGAAACTAACAAAGAACTACCAATAATAATTATTATTGCTTATAGGAATATTATTACATTTATAATATCATAATGTAAATTGCTTATCAATAACAACTTTCCCGGAAATATGTTCCGTTCGGGGCGTATAAACCATCAATAAAAAAGCCGTCCGAAAATCCGGACGACTTTATAAGGGAATTCAGAAGCTGAAATCTTCCCTGGAAAGTTTCCTGTCCAGAGACATGTGTCCCTTGAAATCTTCAACTATTTTGCCGTCAATTTTTATAAACACACTGTCCACGTTCTCTATTTCCGTCAGGCTGTATACAATAGGTGATAAAGCCATCAGTATGCCTGTGCTTCCACCCACGTTGTCAGTTTCAAATTCAGCAGACAAGTCAAGTACAATGGTGCTTCCGTCCAATTCTATATACAATACTTTCGTGGTTGCAGGTATCGTGGTAATATTTCCGCCCGTTGATTCACCCTTAATCAACTTCTCCATTATTGCCTGAGCTTTCATAATTGCATCGGGCTCTTTATCAAAATTAAGCTCATGTTCTTCCTTCACCAGGCTCATTCCCTGGCTGTCAGAAAACCATAAGTTAGTCTTCCACTTATAATCCTGGGTTTTACCTTCTTCAGAATCTTTCTTTTCAGCATTTTTCTCTTCAGCATCCTTTTCCTGTTCATCTTTCTGGGGGAAAGTTGATGGCTCCTTTTCTTTTTCCACGTTATCCATGGTGTCTTCTTCAGTTGTTTTCTCATCAGGTGTCGTTTTGAGCAAGGTGGAACAGGAAACAAGCAAGGACAGCATAGAGACAATCATCAACCAAATCAATAACTTCCTCATCTTTACATCTCCCTTCTAGTTATCTTCTTCCTTTGTTTACTTATTTCTTTTCCCGTCAGTATTTTAAGTTCATACCCGCTGTTATTTAAAGACGATTTTTCCATCAACAAGTTCCACCCTGATTTCGTTTCCTTCTTTATAAGTTCCCTTGAGGAACTGTTCAGACAATTCGTCTTCTATTAACCTTTGTATGGTACGTCTTAAAGGCCTTGCTCCATATTTGGGATTGTAACCTTCTTCAAGGATTTTTTCCTTTACTTCTTCACTTATAATTATAGACATTCCTTTTTCGTGCACTTCGTTTCGTACTTCATCCAGCATAAGCTCAACAATTTGTTTAAGCTCATCCTTCGTAAGTTCCGTGAAGATGACTGTCTCATCCACTCTGTTTAAAAACTCCGGCCTGAAGGTTTCCTTCATGACTTCCATTATCTTGCTTTCCAATGATTTTATGTTGTCATTGGAGAATCCGATTCCACTTGTTTTTAAAGTGGTACCGGCATTTGAAGTCATAATTATTATGGTATTTTCAAAATTCACCACCCTGCCCTGGCTGTCCGTCAGCCTTCCGTCATCCATAATCTGGAGGAGTATATTGAAAACATCAGGATGGGCCTTTTCAATCTCATCCAGGAGTATAACAGAATAGGGCCTTCTTCTGACTTTTTCAGTCAGTTGTCCGCCGTCATCATAACCCACATATCCCGGAGGCGAACCAACAATTTTAGATACAGTATGCCTTTCCATGTACTCGGACATATCCAGTCTTATCAGAGCGTCTTCACTGCCAAACAACTCGCAGGCAAGAGCTTTTACCAATTCCGTCTTGCCGACGCCGGATGGTCCGACAAAAATGAATGTGGCTGGTTTTCTTCTCTTTCTGAATCCTGCCCTACTTCTGCGGATTGCCCTTGCTACACTGTTTACAGCCGTATTCTGGCCTATTACCCTTTTATGGAGCCGATCCTCAAGATTAAGAAGTTTCTCGGCTTCCAGTTCAGTCAGCTTCTGTACGGGTATTCCTGTCCAGGATTCAATTACACTGGCCACATCATCCAATGTAATGCAGAAATCCTTATTCTTCTGCTCAATCTCCTTAATCTGGGCAATCAACTTGCATTCTCTTACCTTCAAATCTGCAGCCTTTTGATAGTCCTCGATGGAATCCGCCGATATGGCGTTGTCCTTTTCCTCCTGTACTCTCTTCAGTTCTTCTTTCAGCAGCTCAAGTTCAGCCAGGGCTTCATTTCGTAAGTTGGCCCTGGAACCGGCTTCATCAATCACATCTATAGCCTTGTCAGGAAGGAACCTGTCTGTAATGTACCTTTCGGAAAGTCTGACTGCGGCTTCAATGACTTCATCAGGTATTTTAACCATGTGGTAGTTTTCATAATAATCCTTTATACCTCTCAAAATTCGGATGCTCTCCTCAATTGAAGGCTCGTTGACCAGAACCGGCTGGAACCTCCTTTCAAGGGCGGTATCCTTTTCAATAAACCTGCGGTATTCATTCAGGGTTGTGGCGCCGATTACCTGGATTTCACCCCTGGACAAGGCAGGTTTCAGTATATTGGCAGCGTTTATTGCGCCTTCAGCTTCCCCGGCTCCCATAATATTGTGGAGCTCGTCTATTACCAGGATAACATTTCCGGCACTTTTCGCTTCCTCAATAAGACCCCTCATACGACCTTCAAACTGGCCCCTGAACTGGGTACCTGCCACAAGGGAAGTCAAGTCCAGCAAATATACTTCGGCGTTGAAAAGCTTCGGCGGAACCTGCCTGTTGACAATCCTTACCGCCAATCCTTCCGCAATAGCCGTTTTACCGACGCCTGGTTCGCCTATCAGTACCGGATTGTTTTTAGTCCTCCTGTTAAGAATCTGGATTACCCTGTCTATTTCCTTGTTTCTGCCAATGACCCTGTCAACCTTGGCTTCTGCAGCCAATTCTGTCAGGTTGGTTCCATACATGTTAAGGTATTTTTTCTTCTTGAAACTCTTCCTGCTCTGGGTTTTCGTACGCGTACCGTTTTTACCGTCGTCCAGCGGTATATGCAGATCCTTGTCTTCATCATCCGGTTTGTCATGGCTATTGGGGAATGCTTTATTTATAAAATTAAAAAACGGGTTTAACCCATTTGACACATCTTCATTCATATTATCCATGTCAAGGCTTTCAAAAATGCTGCCCATCTGCCTGTTTAAATTTTCTATATCGGTATCTGTCATACCAGTCTGCTCAATGAGCTGGTTTACAGGAGCAATGCCTAAATTCTTGGCACAGGAAAGGCACAATCCTTCCTGTTTTTGCTGTCCGTTTATAATCTTTGTTATAAATACCACTGCGTAGTTCTTTTTGCATACTGAACACATAAACATAACATCATCTCCAAAGTAACAAAATTACAATCATTTATATATACCAACCATTCTCCGGTTTCAATTTCCCACTGTAAATTTCCGCTTAAATCCAATAATTCACACAGGATATATTATCCCTTTTACAGTATATCATATAATTAAACACGGGGTCTAATGTGAAGCCGACCGCAATTTTACAATCTGTTTAATCGGCGTAATTTAGCACCTCGTAAATATCTAATGCGGATTAATATTCAACATACCTTCCGATACCGCCCGCAGCCGTGCGCATGTTGACGCATGCTACGCCGGCTTGACTTTCTTCAGTATTTTTCTCAGATACATGCCTGTGTATGATTGGTTCGAATTGGCTACTTGTTCCGGTGTCCCTTCGGCAATAACATAACCGCCTCCATTCCCGCCTTCCGGGCCAAGATCGATGATATAGTCAGCGGTCTTTATTACATCCAGATTATGCTCGATAACAATAACGGTATTACCGCCTTTCACGAGACGCTGCAGAATGTCCGTAAGCCTGTGGACATCTGCCATATGCAGCCCTGTGGTCGGTTCATCCAGAATATACAGCGTCCTTCCGGTGCTTCGCTTGGACAACTCCGTAGCTAGTTTCACCCTCTGGGCTTCACCGCCGGAAAGGGTGGTAGACGGTTGTCCAAGTTTAATGTAGCCAAGGCCTACATCATTAAGGGTTAAAAGTTTTCTCTTTATGGGAGGAATATTTTCAAAGAATTCAAGGGCTTCCTCCACAGTCATATCCAGCACATCCGCAATATTTTTACCTTTATATCTTACTTCAAGGGTTTCCCTGTTATATCTCTTCCCCTTGCACACCTCACAGGGAACATAGACATCAGGCAAAAAGTGCATTTCTATTTTAATTATACCGTCTCCCTGGCATGCCTCGCACCGTCCGCCCTTGACGTTGAAACTGAACCGTCCGGGGCTGTATCCTCTGGCTTTGGCTTCATTGGTGGCGGCAAATATCTGCCTTATTTCATCAAACACCCCTGTATAGGTAGCAGGATTGGACCTTGGGGTCCTGCCTATGGGGGACTGGTCAATATTAATGACCTTGTCCAGGTGCTCAATGCCCTCAATATCCTTATGGGCGCCCGGCTTCTTTCTGGCCCTGTTCAAATCGTTGGCAAGGCGCTTATACAGTATTTCATTGACCAGGGAACTTTTCCCTGATCCTGATACACCTGTGACGCAGGTAAACACTCCCATAGGAAAGCTGACGTCAATGTTCTTAAGGTTGTTTTCAGCAGCACCTCTTACCGTAAGCCATTTCCCGTTCGGTTTTCTCCTTTCCTCCGGTATAGGTATGGATTTTCTCCCGGAAAGGTACTGGCCTGTTATGGACTGGCTGCACCTTTTTATATCCTCAACGGTTCCCTGGGCTATGACATAACCCCCGTGGGAACCTGCCCCCGGTCCCAGGTCTATGATATGGTCCGCTGCATACATGGTTTCTTCGTCATGTTCCACCACAATGAGAGTATTTCCAAGATCTCTCATTTTTTTCAATGAGTTTATAAGTTTTTCATTGTCACGTTGGTGTAGGCCTATACTGGGTTCATCCAATATATAGAGGACTCCCACAAGGCCGGATCCGATCTGGGTGGCAAGCCTTATGCGCTGTGCCTCTCCGCCGGAGAGAGTGCTTGCTGCCCTGGACAAAGTGAGATAGTCAAGGCCTACATCTACAAGAAATCCCAGTCGGTTCCTTATTTCCTTCAATATCTGGTTGGCTATCATCATGTCGCGTTCGCTTAATTTAAGTTCATTGAAAAAATCCAGTATTTCGTGTACAGGCAGGCATGTAAGCTCATAAATGTTTTTATCTCCCAGCGTTACCGCCAGCACTTCTTTTTTCAGCCTTGCCCCGTGGCACTCAGGACATTCGCTGACGCTCATGAATCCCTCATAATACCTTTTCATACCTTCTGAATCTGTTTCTCTGTACCTTCTCTGAACAGTGTTGATTACACCTTCAAAGGGAGCGCTGAAAGTTCCCTTGCCTGAACTTCTTTCAACGGTGAATTCTATCTTTTTGCCACCTGTCCCGTACAGTATAACGTCCATGGCAGCGGAAGAAATATTCCTGACTGGGGTATCGAGGGTAAAACCATAGGCTTTCCCAAGGGACTCAAACATTGCCCTTGCATAGGCATCCTTGCTTTTTAAATCCCAACCGCCTACGGCAATTGCCCCCTCGCCCAGTGAAAGGCTTTTGTCAGGTATAATAAGATCCGGGTCGAAATACAACAGGCTGCCCAGGCCCGTACATTCAGGGCATGCACCATAAGGGTTGTTGAAGGAAAACATCCTGGGGGTAAGCTCTTCCATACTTACTCCGCAGTCAGGACAGGCGAAATTTTGGCTGAACAGTATTTCTTCGCCGTCGATTACATGTACCAGGACAAGTCCGTTGCTTAAGTTCAGAACCGTTTCAATGGAATCCGTCAACCTTTTCTGTATATCCGGCCTAACTATAAGCCTGTCCACAACAATTTCGATATTATGCTTTTTATTTTTATCCAGTTTTATTTCATCATCAACTTCATGTATTACACCATCAATCCTTACTCGTACGAAACCACCTTTCTTAATATCTTTCAGCAGTTTCGCATATTCCCCTTTTCTTCCCCTGACCACGGGAGCCAGAAGCTGGATTCTTGTCCCCTCTTCAAGGCTCATGATCCTGTCCACCATTTGGTCCACAGTCTGCTGGGATATCTCTTTCCCGCAAATATAGCAATGGGGTTTACCTATCCTGGCATACAAAAGCCTCAGGTAATCATAAATTTCCGTTACGGTGCCTACCGTGGAACGGGGATTTCTGGTGGTGGTTTTCTGGTCGATAGATATGGCTGGGGACAGCCCCTCTATATAGTCAACATCGGGTTTTTCCATCTGGCCCAGGAACTGCCTTGCGTAAGCTGATAAAGATTCCACATATCTTCTTTGTCCTTCCGCGTAAATGGTATCGAAGGCCAGGGATGATTTCCCTGAACCGCTTAAACCTGTAATGACGGTAAAACTGTTCCTGGGTATTTCCACATCAATATTTTTAAGGTTATGCTCCCTTGCTCCCTTTATAAAAATACTGTCTCTCATTAACTGTCTCCTGTTCTAAACTGGAATTATATTTATCATTATATACCACAATAATGATTTACAAACAATTATAACATTTTGCCGGAAAAACGCAAACATATGTTCTGCTCTAAATACAAAAAGAGACAGGGGAACATAGAACTTGTTCCCCTGTCTCTTTTTTATCATTATAGATTAAGTATTTTTGCTACCTGCTGTTTCATGCCGTTGCTTTCTACCACGGAAGTATGCCTTACGGGAATCTTATCCAGGTCTTTGAGGCCCTTGGGAACAGGTATCCCCGTTTTTTCCGAAAGGAGCCTGAGCACCTCATACTCATCCTTGCCAATAATTGCATTCTCTCCCAGTACGGCACCCGCAACACTGCCGCTGAATTTAAATGGACTTGCAGTGGCAGCTACAACGGAAGGGGTCATATCGCCGGTGGATATGACATATTTATCATACACATCAATCCCCACAGCAGTATGGGTATCCACCAGGTAGCCGTATTCCTGGTAAATACTTTGGATGGTGGCAAGGATCTCATTTTCCGTAGTAAACTGTGCCCAAAATATCTCAGATATTTTCTGCTTTGTGCTATCATCGACATAATATATGCCGTCGGTTTTCAGACTGTTCATCCAGTTTTTCACCCGGGCGTCATCATGGCCTGTTATCTCAAATAGAAGCCTTTCCAGGTTGCTCGATATCAGTATATCCATTGACGGTGATATCGTCCTCTTAAACTCTCTGTTTCTGTTATAACAGCCCGTATTTATGAACTCCGTAAGGACATTATTTTCATTGGAGGCACATACAAGTCTGTTTACGGGAAGGCCCATTTTCAGGGCATAAAATGCGGCAAGGATATTGCCAAAATTCCCCGTAGGCACCACAATGTTTATTTTATCCCCCATTTTAATACTGCCCTGCCTGTACATTTCCAGGTAAGCATAAAAATAATACACAATCTGCGGTACAAGTCTTCCCCAGTTGATGGAGTTGGCGGATGAGAATTTAAGCCCACGGTTTTTCATGAGCTCTTTTATTTCTTCATCTACAAATATGGCTTTTACACCGTTCTGGGTGTCGTCGAAATTGCCCTTTACGCCAACTACATGGACATTTGAACCCTCCTGGGTAACCATCTGCCTTTTCTGTATCAGGCTTACCCCATCTTCAGGATAGAATACTATAATTCTCGTTCCGGGAACATCCTTGAATCCCGCCAGGGCAGCTTTCCCCGTATCACCGGAAGTCGCCACAAGAATCACAATCTCATCAGACTCTCCGGTCTTTTTTGCCGCGCGGGTCAGAAGGTGAGGGAGAATCTGCAGGGCCATGTCCTTAAAAGCACTGGTAGGCCCATGCCATAGTTCTTGAATGTAAAGCTGTTCCGACAATTTCACCACGGGCGCAATCCTGTTATCATCGAAAGATGTGGAATTATATGCATTGGCAGTGCATTCGGCCAATTCCTCCCTTGTGAAATCGTCCAGATATCCTTCCAGGATGTGCCTTGCCAGTGTAGCGTAATCAAGGTTTTGCAACGTTTCCAAGTCTTTTTCCGTATAAATTACTACATGTTCAGGAACAAATAAACCGCCGTCGGGCGCTATCCCTGCCTTTATTGCTTCGGCAGATGACAACCCGCCGTAACCTCCCCTTGTACTTTTGTATTTCACATTTATTCCCCCATTAATCCCCGAACCTGGAGTTGTCGGTAATTTTACTTATATATAATAATACAATTTGCTTTAAAATAAAAGACAAATATAAACGGGATATAATAATCAATATTATACAGTTTATTTAAATATATGCTTTATTTTCAGCTTTATTTGTTCAAAATCACAAAAAATGACAACAAAGGTTGTTGATTACCTACGTTTCATGTTAAAATTGCACTTGTTTTGGTAAACTAATACCGCGCTATTTTTGAAATACCCGAGGGAGGAACCATATGTCAGAAAACATCAATTTTATGACTATTCTTTTCGGTCTTTTCGGGGGTCTGACACTCTTTATTTATGGCATGAATCTTATGGGAGACGGACTGCAGAAGGCTGCCGGAGACCGGTTGAGAAACATAATCAACACACTTACCAGCAACCCACTTCTCGCTGTACTTGTAGGAACAGTTGTTACTGCCATAATACAAAGCAGCAGTGCCACCACCGTAATAGTTGTCGGACTTGTAAGCGCAAAATTAATGACTCTTCATCAGGCCATTGGAGTAATAATGGGTGCAAATATCGGTACCACTGTCACTGCACAGCTTATTGCAATAGATATTGGTGAATATGCCTATCCCATAGCGGCCGCAGGATTCATATTATACTTTTTCATTAAAAAGAAGATTGTCAAGTATACAGGCCAGACTGTATTTGGTTTCGGCGTGCTGTTTATCGGCCTTAACATCATGGGCGACTCCATGAGACCCCTTGTGGAATTCCCTCTGTTTATAAATATGATAGAAAAAATGAGTGAATATCCAATACTCGGACTTTTGACAGGAACTGTCTTTACCATGATTATTCAAAGCAGCAGCGCTTCAATAGGTGTCCTGCAGGAACTTGCCTCAAAACCTATCCATCCTGGAAGCACCCAGGCCCTAATAAATTTACAGGCAGCTTTGCCGGTAATTTTAGGATGCAAAATAGGTACGACTATAACGGCATTACTGGCTTCGATAGGTGTACGTATCAACGCCAAAAGGGCGGCCTTGGCCCATACAGTGTTCAATATATTCGGTTCAGTTATTCTCATGTTTTTCATCCCTGCATATGCAGATTTTATCCGGTATATTTCCATAAAAGGTCCTGAAGTTGATATTATTAAGAGTCAAATAGCCAATGCCCATACATTATTCAGCATTATCAACACATTGATCTGTATTCCCTTTACAGGACTTTTGGCAAAAATAGTTACCTTACTTATCCCGGGCGAAGATGACGGTTTGGAAAGGAGAACCTTTTATCTCGACAGAAAAATGCTGGGAAGCCCTTCAATAGCTATGGACCTGGCTATGAAGGAACTGGCCAGAATGGCCGACCATGCCCAGGATATGATGAACAATGCCAGAGATGCATTTATTAAAATGGACATGAAAGCAGTGGAAAAGGTTATGGAACTTGAGGAAGTTGTGGACATGCTCCAGGATGAAATAGTAAAATACCTGGCATCTATGCTGTCTCAGGGATCCCTTACAGAACACCAGTCCACAAGGCTTGCCGGCCTGATGCACGTAACCAATGACATTGAGCGAATGGGTGACCATTGTCAGAACATAGCAGAATTCGGGCAGATAAGGCAAAATGAGAACATGCCATTTTCCGATGAAGCCATCAGCGAAGTGTCTTATGCCTTTGAACAGGTGGGCGAGATGGTCAACAACAGCATTAAAGCCTTGAGAAATAACAATCCGGATCTTGCACTTCTGGTCACATCGAAGGAAAGCGAAATTGATGCCATGGAAGAAAAATTACGTGAACAGCATGTAAAAAGGTTACACGGCAAATTGTGCGATCCCCAGGCTGCAATAATTTTCGCGGAATTGATCCACAACCTTGAAAGGATAGCAGACCACTGCAACAACATTGCGGAAGCAGTCATAGAAGGCAGCTAAACTTGCATAAACATGGCATATGAAAGAGATTCTCTTCATCAGGTGAACTTTAGGATAGAGGCATAAAAAAGGTAACGGGTTGTGATGGTTTCAACCTGTTACCTTTCTTATTTTCCCGTTAGTTCAAGGTAACCATTACAAAATGGTCTGCACCGTCGTCGGTCATTTTTATACCATTCCCCTGCAGCTTCCTGCCATCGATAATTATTTCAACCTCCTGGGCGCCTTCCCCTTTCGGGTTAAAGACATCAACTATATACCTCGTCCCACCATACCTGTATGTGAAGGAAAAATTCTTCCATTCCTGGGGTATAACAGGCTTCAGGTACAACATATCCTTTTCCCGCCGGATACCGAGAATATATTCAACTCCTGCCTGGTACATCCAGCTTGCAGAACCTGTATACCAGCTCCAGCCTCCCCTCCCGGCGTGGGGATATGTGGAGTAGACGTCGGCACATACAACATAAGGTTCCTGTTTATATTTCATGGTATCAGCAAAATTCTGGGCATGGGTTACGGGATTTATCATATTATAAAGCCTGTAAGCCACTTCTTTCATTCCCAGGCTTGCGAACGCCATAATTGCCCAGACAGCGGCATGGGTATACTGCCCGCCGTTTTCCCTGACACCGGGAAGATAACCCTTAATATATCCCGGGTCAAGTTTGCTTTTATCGAAGGGAGGTGTCAGCAGCATTATCAGCCTGTCTTCTTCACGAACAAGATACTTGTATAGCGAATCCATGGCCTTATGGGCCCTCTCCCTGTCTCCTCCCCCGGACAGTACGCTCCATGTCTGTGAAACCGAGTCTATACGGCATTCATCATTCTGTCTTGAACCAAGAGGTTCTCCGTTGTCAAAAAATGCCCTGATATACCATTCGCCGTCCCATGCATGCTGCTCAACATTCTCAACAATACCCTCCGCTGTCTTTTCAAACATTTCTGCTTTATCCGGCTCACCCATCATTCTGCAAACAGGGGCAAAATCCTTTAAAACTTTATATAAAAACCATGCCAGCCAGACACTTTCACCTTTTCCCTCGTCTCCAACACTGTTCATACCATCATTCCAGTCACCGGCTCCCATTAAAGGCAGCCCGTGTTCACCGAATTTTAACGCCCGGGCAATAGCCCTCAGACAGTGGTGGTAAACAGATGCTTTTTCTTCTGATATTTTGGGTATTGTGTATTTTTCTTTTTCTTCCGGGGAAAGCTCTTCACCTTCAATAAAGTTTACTTCTTCGTGCAATATGCTTAAATCGCCCGTTGCACGGATATACACTGCCGTAGTATAAGGAAGCCATAGTAGGTCGTCCGTTATCCGCGTTCTTACGCCCTTTCCCGAGTCATGATGCCACCAGTGCTGGACGTCTCCCTCTTTGAACTGCCTGGAAGCGCAACGCAGTATCTGCTGTCTTGTTATATCAGAACGCGAATGCAGCAGGGCCAGGGTGTCCTGAAGCTGGTCCCTGAAACCATAGGCGCCGCCATTTTGGTAAAATGCCGTCCTGGCTTGTATTCTGCAGCTTATTATCTGATAAAGCAGCCATCCGTTCATCATCAGGTTGAAAGCCGCGTCAGGCGTATTGATTTTCAACTGTCCTGTCACATTACTCCAATATTCCCTTACCTTTGAAAGGCTTTCCTCAGCTGCCTTCTTACCGGTATATGTCCTGGCAAGGGCTAAAGCCGTTTCATAATCGCCACATTCTCCAATTATGAATATGATTTCCTTTTTTTCTCCCTGTTTTAGTTCCGTGGAAACCTTGACGGCTGCGCAAGGTTCCAGGGCTGCTCCTGTCTTGTTGCACAATTCTGCATTCATAAGGCCGAAAGGCTGCTCCTGGTAGGTGCCTCTGCCCATGAATTCCGTGTTGTCCCCGGAATAAGACGTGATGGCCTCGCTGGAGCTTACAAATGCCACCTGTCCGGCAAATTCCGTATTGTAAACGTTTCGGGCGGTAAATACATTATCTTCCTTATTCATTTGGGTGACTATGTAAGGGGCTGTCATCTCCCTCGACACACCCATGACCAGTTCAGCGTAAAAATACAGGGAAAGGTTCCTGTGATACCCGGATGCATTCTCTATTTCTATCCTGTATACCTTAACAGGATCTTTTTCGCTAACAAATATAGTCATCCGTTGTTTCAGTCCGTAACAATTGTGTTCAAAAACAGTATAGCCCATCCCATGGCGGATCCGGTAAGGTTCCCTGTCCCTGACAGGCAGCGGGGTGATGGTGAAATATTCGCCTGTATCGTCATCCCTTATATAGACAATTTCAGAGGGAGGATCTGTAACCGGATCGTTGGACCAGCTTGTTAACTTGTTTTCACGGCTGTTTATGTGCCAGGTGAAACCTCCGCCGGAGTTTGTAACAATGCAACCGAAATGTTCATTTGATATTACATTCGACCATGGTGCAGGCGTCTGCTGGTTTTCTGCCATCTGTATAACGTATTCATCGCCATTGAACGTAAATCCGCCTATACCATTGAAAAACAGCAGCTGTTCTTCATCAAGAGGTATTGGCATGTACCTGCGGATAGGCTTTGTTGTAAGCGGCAGAGCCGGCACTTTTATTTCTTCCACAAGCTGCTTTCTTACCCTTCTGGATAACAGCCTGTTCCTGTCACTTAATACAATCCTGGAAACAGTAAGCAGCAGGTTTATCTCTTCCTCTGTCATCTGCCTTGATTTCAGAAGATATATTCTGCCGTCATGGGTATTATTGGGGTAATATATCTTTCTGTTACTTATTGTGTCTGATATTTTTTGCTGCAGAGGTTGGAAATAATCGCTCTTTTCTTCATTCAGTATCACAAAGTCAAGTTTCATACCGTTCTTTTTCATGTATTCGTAAGCCGACACCACATCCCTCAGGCTGGTCAGCTGGCTTTCGTCACTGATTCTGAGAAGCATTATGGGTATATCCCCTGATATACCAAATTTCCAAAGCCCGGGCTGGCCCAGCTTGTTTTTTTCAATAACGTCAGCAGGCCCCCTCATCAACCTGGAAGGATAATAAATACTTCCCACCAGGTCCTGTATGGCATTGACCTGTTTTGCGGTAAGCCCCAGGTAATTCATTTCCACTTCGCTGTCAAAGAGAGCCATTTTGAATATATCATCAACAGCGTAATCCTTTTTCAGCTGCCTTGCCAATTCAATAGCTTTCTCCCGGGTAGGTGCCACACCGTTGATGTAGGTTATCACAGCACTTCTCCCCGGCAGTATTGTCACATTAACCCTGAGGCTCATGACAGGATCCAGCACACAACCTGAGGTATTGGACAGAGGCAGATCTGTTTGCATGGCATGGGGATTTTTCAAAGTGTTTCCCCTTCCGAGAAATTTGCTCCTGTCGGTTTCAAACTCGATACTACCGCTGTTTCTTCCCTTAACAGCCACAGTGTTGAACAGGTACACCTTCTTACTTTTGTCCGTCCTGGGACGGCGGGTTGCAAGCAAAATATTTCCCTCGTCCACATATTCCGTCAGTACAAATAACTTGCTGAAGGCAGGATGGGCCAGATCAGCTTCCAGTTTGTCCAGAACAGGTTCAAAGTAGCTTGTCACCTCGAGTTTTGCCACATTGGTTCCCCGGTTGGTAATGGTAATACGCCTTACTTCCACATCATCCCTTGGGGAAACCGTGACTTCCATCTTTGTGTCAATATGTCCGTCAACCCTGTGATACTCAGCTTTGTCCGGCGCAAAGGAAACGGAATATTTGTCTGGTTCCTTCATTGCAGGCAGATAGGTGGCGCTCCAGAATGTCTTTGTTATGGTATCCCTGATGTAGAAAAACATGCCGTAATGTTCTTTACTCACGGAAGGCTTCCACCTGTTTACGGCAATATCTGTCCATGTACTGTAACTGCTGCCGCCGCTGGTAAGCATGCAGGTATACCTGTTGTTGGACAGCACATGAGCCACAGGGTATTTAGGCCGCACTGTATGCACCCTTCTGGGCTCATAACCTTTTTTGACATACAGGACAGGCCTGAATGACGTAATCTTTTCATTTTCCTTTCTTATGATTATCCCGTACGGCCTGATTTCCTCCAGTATGACTTCAAGCCCCCTGACCATCGGTTCCCTATGGAACCTGTCCTGCATTATGTCGCCGTTGAGGTAGTTATTCATGGAAACCAGGCTCATACCCTGGTGATGTACCATGAAACTCTGTATAAGCTTAAACTTATCTTTTACGCCCGTCTTTCCGGCCCTGGGGCTTAAAAAATCCAATGCCTCATAGAAACCGTATTTACCCAGGGCACCGACGTTTTCAAGATATTTAAGGTTCTTATAGGCCTTTTTGGGGAATATGGGCAGGGCCAGCATAGTTGAATAAGGAGATATCACCATGGATTTCCTTAGGTCTGACCTGAAGCCCAGTTCCGGCACGCCGAATGCCCTGTACTGGTAATTCAGGTTCATATCGAACCTGTAATATCCTGATTCCGATATGCCCCACGGTACGCCTCTTTTACGGGCATATTCAATCTGCTTGATTACGGCACTCCTGGAGCTTTGATCCAATATGGTGTTCCTAATCCGTTTCAATATCAAATCGGGCAGCAGGTATTCAAACATGGTGCCACTCCATGAGAGCAGGACAGAAACACCATTTACAAGGGTCAGCGGACGTCCCAGCTTAAACCAGTGTTTCAGGGGAACATCTCCCTTGGCAATGGCCGTGAAGCTTGTCAGCCTTGCCTCAGATGCCAGCAGGTCATAATATGAATTGTCAGGAGAATTGGCAGATACGTTCCAGCCCACCCTGAAAAGGTTTCGCTTTTCATCGTAAAGAGGACGGAAATCCATTTCCTTGACCATTTCCTCAATTCTGGACTGTATCTCATTCAGGCCATCAAGGATTTCCCGGGCTTTATCATGTAAATTTTCAAGATCCTCAAGAGAAGGAGCCTTCAAACCACTCTGGAGGATCAACTCCAAATCCTGCTCCAATCCCAGGCACATTTGGTGCAGCAGTGCAATCCATTCCTTATTCATCCACTCCCTCGGTTCCTCTTTGCAGGCGGATATGATTTGATCCAGGATTTCCCTCCACTCTTCAGCCGTTTCAGGACAATTCCATTCGAAATCAATGTTGGCAAGTTTCGCGGTGATTTTAAGTCCCTGAAACTGGATTTCCGAAAGGATGGGAGCCTTTTTGACATCCTCCAGTCCATGCTTGAGCACTATTAAATAAGCAAGAAAATTACCGCTGTCCACAGTTGACACGTAATTGGGATATAACAGATCCAGGTTCCTGGTATTATACCAGTTGTAGAAATGGCCGTTCCAACGCTGCATCTTGTCCAGGGTGCCAAAGGTTTTTCTCAGCCTGTCGTACATTTCACTGATGCCAATGAAACCTAAGTCTCTGGCGCTTAAGACAGATAATAACTGAAATCCTATATTTGTAGGAGAAGTCCTGTGGGCAAGGACGCCTCCCGGTATAACCTGGTAATTGTCAGGCGTAAGCCAGTTGTCTTTTTCACTGAAAAACTCCTCAAAATACCGCCATGTCCTCCTGGCCATGACTTTTAAGTCTTCTTCTTCGTGGGGGTGTAAACGTTCTCTTTTAGTTCTCAGCGGTTTACTTATGCTATAAGCTATGAAAGGACTTACAATCCAAAAAAGGGAAACCGCTGCGGCAACTATTAGCAATCCCGGATTTTCCGTTATGCCTTTTTCAAAAAGCACATGCTTGTAAGCAGCCAGAAACAGCAACAATCCTGAAAAGGGGCCTGCCCACATGGTTTTGAAATAAAAAGCAGGCTTGTTTTCCACCTGGCCCTCGGAAGCTTCCGCTGTCTGCCATTCCAGCAGGTTCCTGTGAGATATGAACAACCGGTACAGGGTTCTTATAACCGCATCAGCGGCCACATATGCCCTGTAAGGTATGAAAATAAACAGTAGCAGACCCTGTATAAGCGTTATCTCCAGGCCTTCAAGGGCATTAATTATAAAACCTGCCGTTTTGTATTTTTTCAAGCGCAGTGCTATTGAATCGGACATGTTTATTACCAGGGTAAAAAGCATACTGGAAAACAGCAATACTGCCAAGGCCACTGCATTCCAGTCCAGGTTCACCGCTGCCAGAAAAACAAGGCCAAGCTGGGCAACGGGAATAAGGCTTCTCCTTAAGTTGTCCATCATTTTCCACCTGGAAAGTATCCCTAAGGAATCTTTTCCGAAAATCCACGGGAGCAACTGCCAGTCTCCCCTTATCCACCTGTGTTCCCTCTTAAAAAAAGAAATAACCGTTGAGGGGTACCCATCCATCAGCTCAACATCTGTAGCGAGGGCACACCTTACATAACTGCCCTCAAGAAGGTCATGGCTTAAAACAGCATTTTCAGGAAGCTTACCCCCCAATATCCTGTGAAAGCAGTGCACATCATATATGCCTTTACCCGCAAAAATACCTTCCCTGAAATTGTCCTGGTAAACATCTGATACCGCATTTATGTAAGGGTTTATGCCTACCTGTCCTGAGAATATTTTTGAAAACATGGAGCTCATGGCCGCATGCATCCTGACACCGATACGTGGTTGCAGCAAGGTATAGCCTTCCACCACCCTGTTGCCTTTTTCATTCAGTACGGGTCTGTTTAAGGGGTGAGCCATGATTTCAATAAGTCTTGCCGCCGAGTCCTTGGTCAGTTCTGTGTCCGCGTCAATGGTAATGACAAACTTAAATGTCCTTAAAATATCCCTGTCGCCAACGAAAGTGTTATAGGAGGTGTGGCCCTGGTTAAGAATCAGTTTATTGAATTCTTCCAGTTTGCCTCTTTTTCTCTCCCATCCCATCCAGCATTTTTGCTTGTCATTCCACTGCCTGTATCTGCATAAAAACATGAAACGGCTTTCGCCTTCACCATATTTTTTATTAAGCCGGTTGATTTTTTCCTTTGCATATTCCAGAATGGCATTGTCCTCAGGAAGCTCCCTCTGCCTGGCATCCTTGAAATCTCCCAGCAGGGCAAAATAAATATTGGGGTCCTTATTGACATGATAATATTTCTCGAGACTGTCTACATATTTATCAACCTGTTTTTCACTTCCTATGATTACAGGCATTACCACGACGGTGCGGAAACTGTCAGGTATGCCCTTTTCAAAATCCATGCTCGGCAGCTTCCTGGTGCGGACAAACCTGGTGAATAAGTAATTGTTAATCTCAATTGATAGAGTAAATGATATAACTCCCACACAGAAAAAGAAAAAAATCCAGGTCCATATGCCAGGTCTCGCTACTTTGGCAAGGGTATACATTGTAATGAGGCACACTATCAGGCCTGCCAAAAGGAACACGCTGGGAAAATATAATATACCCCTGTGTTCTTTCAGTGTGTCTCTTATCCTGCCTACAGGACCAGGCGAGTAAGCCAGACCCCTTTTCAGTTCTTTTTTGCCCCGTCCCATCAAGTAATAACCTACATGGGCACTTATATCCTTTTTCCCCTCATCATGGTTTAACCGGGCAAGTTCCAGTGCCTTTCTGGCTACCTCGACTTCTTCTGCATCAATTTCAGAGGACAACAATTCCACTTCATGATGATACAGGTCCCGGGTGGCAAAGTTCATCTGCGAATAAATACCGGAGGGATCCCCGGAAAGTATGCTTTCGATGACACTAACCTTTTCAAAAACACTCTCCCAGTCCATGGCCGAGATCTCAATCAGGCTGATAAATGCGGAACTTATCCTTACCTGCATGGCAGCCTGATGTTGGGATTCAATCCTTATAATGTCGCTTATATCCCCATCGCCCCTTCCGTGGCGCTTGCTTACCCACTCTCTGAAGGGTTGGTCATCTATATCCAGTTCCTTAAGCTGATAAAGTATATGGGCAATGTAGTTGGGATTGGAAAGCTCCTCCTTGCTTAGTTTCTGGGTCAGCTTTCCGATGAAATCCTCCATTGGCAGAGTATTTTTACTTATTATTTCTTCAATGATTTTCTCGACTTTCTGCTTTATGGCTACGCTGTCGGCCACGTCTCTTGCAATAACGCAGATATTCTCAATCAGGTTAAGTTTCAGTACATTGGGGAAAGCCCATAATTCCGCCACGGTCAGAGGTTTTACCGTCTGGTATTCATTAAGGTACCTGACAATGTCCTGTTCATCGCAGTGAAAGTCAGTAATTTTCAGCAGTTCCCGGGCAATGGAATATATGCGCGGATATCCTTTCAGTAAGCCTTCTTTTATAACAGGTATCCTTTTGCAGTATTTTAGGTTGAAACTTTCCCTGATTACCCTTACTTCCCTGTCAATGACATAATAATTGTCTATCAGCCACTTGGATGCAGGCACCAGCGAAATAAATTTCTCGGGGATGTCCCTCAGATAAAAATGAATCTTTCTTAAACTTTTAAGACACCTGCCATTGTATTTAAAAAGCTGTCTGGAGCATTTCTGCCTTAACCCGGCGTTGTGATTGTAGGCCAGGTTTTTCATATGTTCATCGGGATTGCCCGATATTATGCTTTCATCATATAACAATATATTTTCAGCCTCTTTATTCCTAACTGACAAAATTGCCATATAAATAAGACCCATTACTATGAGTATTGAACCACCCAAAACATAGAAATACAACATTAAGTACCCTCCTCGTTCTAATCTGTCCATTCTGCATAAAAAAATTCCTTAAAACCAGAATTTCAAAAGCAGCAAGTTGATAGTCCATGTAATGTATTAGAAAATAGAAGCAGAAGTTTTAAATATTTTTATTTTTAGCTTTTATCGTGATATTATTCATAGAGGGGAACTGTCTGCCATTCCGGTTGACAATCCTGATGCCCTGCAGCTCATGCAGGTAATCTTTCATTCTTTGCAAAAGAATGTTATAATGTATAAGACAATAGTAATAATAGGTTAGGAGGACAATAAGTTATGGATAATATTTCCAAGGCAAAAAGAATTCTTGATGAATTTACAAAAAACAATTACCTGTACGGTGAAGGTGTTCTGTCACAAGTCGGCAGTGTTACGGCTAAAGCCGGAAAAAAAGCTGTTGTCATAAGAGAAACTTTCCCCGGCAGTGATGAATATGTAGACATTATAGTAAATTCCATCAAAGCTGCAGGCGTTGAGGTTCTGCACGTTGAAACCGGTGCAAGGCCAAATGCTCCAAGAGAAGACCTCTTCAGGATAACGGATGCCCTTAAGGCCCATAATCCGGATGTAATAGTAAGTTTCGGTGGCGGAAGCACTATTGATGCTGCAAAAGCTGCTGAAGTACTGAGAACTTTGGGAGGATCCATTGACGAATATTTCGGCACCGGATTGGTTACAGCCAAGCTGCAGGAGACTGGTAAAAAACTTACTCCCCATGTGGCTATCCAAACCGTTGCAAGTTCCGGTGCTCACCTGACGAAGTATTCGAATATTACAGATTTGGTTACAGGTCAGAAAAAACTCATTGTAGATGAGGCGATTGTACCGCTGTACCCGGTTTTCGATTTTTCAGTTACCTACAAGCTGCCCGCAGGTGTAACTATGGATGGTGCCCTGGACGGTGTTGCCCATGCAGTTGAAGTTTTATACGGAGCCCAGGGAAAACCTGATTATGAGAAAACAAAAGAAGTGGCTGAAACATGTATTTCATTGATTATTGAAAACCTGCCGAAGGTTATCGAAAATCCGTCCGATAAAGAGGCAAGAAACAGCCTGTGTTTCGGTACGGATCTTGGCGCATACTGCATAATGATCGGGGGAACCAATGGTGGTCACCTGACAAGCTTTTCACTGGTTGACATATTAAGCCATGGCAGGGCATGCGCAATTATGAACCCGTATTACACTGTATTCTTCTCCCCTGTTGTCCAGGATAGTCTTAAGATGATCGGCAATGTTTACAAGAAATATGGGTATGCCGATGCGGATTTCGACAAACTTTCCGGCAGAGAATTGGGTATTGCTGTAGCTGAAGCCATGTTTACCTTTGAAAAGAAAATAGGCTTCCCCACAACCCTGGCAGAAGTAAAGGGATTCAACGACAGCTACATAGAAAAAGCCCTTACCGCTGCCAAAGACCCGCAGCTTAAAATGAAACTGCAGAACATGCCCGTACCTCTTACCGCTGAACAGGTTGACGAATATATGGGACCAATTCTTCAGAGCGCAAAAACAGGTGACTTAAGTTTGATCAAACTGCTTAATGCTTAAGAAACCGTAATTGCATTTTTATTAGAAGGAGATTGTTATGCTTTTAAAGATACCCTATGACAGGACTTACCTTGAAGCTGAAATAGATGACAGCCGCCTTGCAGGTATAGTGACACCCAAAGCTCATGAATATGTACCGCAAAGCGACGAGATTACCCTGGTAAAAAAGGCGCTGGAGAACCCTATTTCCTCGGAACGCCTTTGTGATCTGGCCCGCAATGTATCAAAGATGCTTGTCATCACCAGCGACCATACAAGGCCGGTACCCAGCCGTATTACCCTCCCTTTGCTTCTTGAGGAAGCAAGGAGGTATAACCCTGGGGTTGAAATAAAGATACTTATTGCCACGGGCCTCCACCGGAAAACTACTGAAAGCGAAATGAAAGAAAAATTCGGTGAAGAAGTCGTATCGAGGGAAACCTTTATCGTTCACGACGCCTGTGATGACAGCAATATGGTTTATAAAGGCATACTGCCCTCAGGTGGTGAGCTCTGGCTTAATTCCCTGGTGGACTGGGCAGACCTGGTAGTGGCTGAGGGATTTATAGAACCCCATTTCTTTGCCGGCTTTTCCGGCGGACGAAAAAGTATACTGCCGGGTATTGCTTCAAGGAAAACAGTCCTGGCAAATCACTGTGCCGACTTTATTGAAAATCCCAGGGCAACCACCGGCAACCTGAAAGACAATCCTATACACAAGGACATGATTTTTGCGGCAAAAACAGCCAACCTCAAGTTTATACTGAATGTTGCCATAGACCATAACAAAAAGATCATAAACGCCTTTGCCGGAGATTTTAACGAGGCTCACATAAAGGGATGCGAGTTCGTATCTGATTTATTCCGGGCAAAAGCTGTTAAAGGCGATATAATCATTACTTCCAACGGAGGTTATCCCCTGGACCAGAACATATACCAGGCTGTAAAGGGAATGACTGCCGCCGAAGCGTCGGCAAACGAAAATGCTGTGATAGTAATGGTTTCCGCCTGCCGTGATGGACACGGCGGCGAAGCCTTCTACAAGTATTTTGCGGATGCCTCCTCGCCTGCAGATGTGATGGAGAATATCCTGAAGGTGCCCATGTGCCAGACTGAAGTGGACCAGTGGCAGGCCCAGATACTGGCCCGGGTTATGATAAAGCATAAAGTTATTATGGTTTCGGACCCAAGCGTCAGGGATTTGATAACAGACATGGGTATGTATTATGCGGGTACCTTGCAGGAAGGCCTGGAACTGGCAAACAAAATTGCCGGGGCAGATGCAAAGATAACGGTTATACCCGACGGCGTCGGCGTCATAGTGGAATAAGGTATACCATGGGGATTATACCACTACCGCATAAAGGAACTTCTTTAGCAGGATAGGTTTACTACGGTTAACTATATTCGTATACGTAAATAAGATAATCCGCTTGAGTGAAGTGTTTACTCCAGTTAACTTCCGTAAACACTTCACTCAAGCGGAACTTTTTTATGCATCTGCGTCTTTTGCTTACTTGTATCCGCATCCATAGCCGCCAAGGATCTTGGGATTGAGCAGGCAAATGATAAGTATTATAATGATAATCCACCATATCCATTCGAATCCGTATGTGTACCCGCTTCTTTCTTCAGCCATGCAAGTCACCCTTTCTTCATTAATCCGTTCCACTGTTATACTATTCCGGGTGGCTGCATAACGCTACACGGGAGACAAATTATTATCCCTTTCTTTGCCCGGGATACTCATTGCATAAAAGGTGTAAAGGCGCTTCATCTTCCTCAATGCTGGAGAATCTGCCCTCATTATTGTAAAACCGGTTATCCGTATTATCGTCATTGACGGATGAAACTTCTCCGCACAATACCTTGCCAAAGCCCTTTTCGCCCCAGAATTTGTGATAAAGTAAAGGCGGAACGGTTACGCTCTCACCAGGTTTTAGCCTGATAATTGAACCAGCTTCAAGAGTTAGAAGGCAGCCGTCTTTGGATATGGTTACAGGTTCGTCGGAGAACTCCTCATCTTTCGTTGAATTATAAAGCTGCATCAGCAGGTTGCCTCCACCCCTGTTTATGATGTCTTCGGTCTTATTCCAGTGGAAATGGAAGGGCGTTACCTGCTCTTCTTCAACAATAAGGATTTTTTCGGCATAAGGTTTGGTGTATTTCTTAATTTTCAAGTTCCCGTTCCTAAGAGTAAAAAGCAACAGTCCTGTTTTCCTGAAATCACCGCTGCCAAAATCAGTTATATCCCAGCCGAGCATGTTATCCCTTATTTCATCATATTCCGGGCCCGCCTTTTTCCAGTCTTCAGGACTCCAGAAAGCAAATCCCGGAAGATGAAAATTCATCTGCCTGGTAAATTCCACGGCTTCCTTAATCAGCCTGTTAATTTCTGAACGTTTCAATTTTGCCATCTCCTTTATATGTAAATTTAGAAAGATTTTATAATTTCATAAAAATCTATTTCATGTAGTAATTCCACCACGTCTTTCATGCGTGCCATATCAAACTTTTTCAATATACTGTTGACCTGGCTTTTGACGGTAGTATACGATACAAACCTGGATTTAGCAATATTCCTGTAGGTATTGCCTTCGTAAATGCTTTTTAGAACCTCAAATTCACTGTTGGTAAGCTTTGTGAGGATAGTAAGGGCATACAGCAGTTTCTCTTTTTGTTCCCTCAGCTTGTTGTATTCGTCAACAATTTTTTTTGCCACGTCAGGACGCAACATCAGCTTGTTTTCATATACATTGCGGATGGAATTCAGGATCTGGTCTGAAGGATGTCCCTTGACAATGTAATCCATTACCCCTGCATTATACGCCTGAAAAAGCAGTTCGTCTTCCTTATGGATTGTCAGGATTATTATCTTTATTTGAGGATATTTCTCCCTGATTTTAAGGGCTGTGTCAATACCGGCGGTTCTGCTTTCCATCTGGATATCCATAAGTATGACGTCAGGCTGTTGTATTTCAATTTTCTTCAGCGTCTCTTCGCCGGAATAGGCAACACCGGTGACCTCCATGTCTTCTTCCTTCCGGATGATTGAGCAGAAATAGTCACAGATTTCCTTGCTGTCATCCACTATGAAAATCTTTATTTTCTTCATTTGTACCACCTCTGGATTTAGAATAAGGCATCAGGGACTGCTTCTCGGAAGAAGTATTTCCACAACAGTACCTTTTCCGGCCTTGCTTCTGAAACGTATATGCCCATAATGGGCCTTTATTATCTGGAATACATAGGTAAGCCCCAGGCCCCAGTTATTAGGCTTCAGTTTTGTTGTAGTATAGGGACTATATACTTTATTGAGTAATTTCCTGGGTATGCCGCAGCCTGTATCGGCAACGGAGAAATAAACCCAGTTATTGCTGTCATAAACCGTGATGGTAATATTCTTATCGCCGTTGGGAATTTTCTCCATGGCATCAACAGAATTGTAAATAAGATTAACAATGGACTGAGTTATATGGTACATGTCAAAATTAAGATAAATTTCAGGCCGTTGGTAATTCTTAACCACAGTAACATCATCAGGGATGGGGACTGTCTTGAGTGCGCTTTCCACAGCGTCAATAAAATTGTTGCTCAATGTATGAATTGTCTGTATCTTGATATACTCCATAGTTTTTGAAATAATATTCATGTTGTCAATGCAAATGGCCCTGATGGCATCAATATTTTTGATACATTCTTCGATGGTCCCGGATTTCAGAGCCTCTTCAGACAATATTTCGATCCTGAGCAGGAGATTTTTGAGGGAATGGAGCACATCCCGCTGGTTCTGGTACATGGAATTCAGATTTTTCTTTATGGTTCTGGCCTTGAAAGAATTAATAATATCCGCCACCTTGAACCTTATGACAATAAACAGAACCACAGACAAAATTATACACATTACAAATGGAAGATACACAATATAAAATTCCGGTATAAGTTCACCGAAATTATAATGCCAGATGACGTCTTTGAACACGGTTTTTACAGAGAAGCTGAATATACCGATGAAGAACATGCAAAAAAACGTAGTATTAAGAAGGGCCAGGCTCACGGCCAGTCCAAGAAGCTGCTCAGAAAAGAAAGTAATCCTGTTCTTCAGGTAGTTGCTGACAAGATATACAATGGGGTAAATAAGGTATAATATGGAACATATCAAAATGATGATATCGAACACGGATAAAAAGCTGTACCATAATGTCTGCCTGGCGGTAGTTGCAGAAGTTTTTCCAATAATATATATCCAGTACGCCGTATAGGGGTGATAAAAAATGAAATAGGCAAGCGGAAACAATGCAAGGAGTACCAGGCGCCATTTCTTTCTTCTGTAGGGATGTTTCATGGAGTCATTGCGGATGCTGTTATTGAAGGACACTACAAAAAATATATTTGCCACAAGATATGTCACAATTCCGCAATTTCGCATAATGAGAAGTGAGGACAAGGGAATTCGGAGCAATCTTTTAATGGTGGTATAAAGTACACTTTCCACATTGCGGAAGATGTACCGGGACGGCAGGATATAATTGCTGATCTTTGATATGTCAACAATAATGGTGGCCATAGCCAATGCCATTCCCACCATCATCAACATGAAAAAAATATGATATTTGTTTTTTAAGTTCAGGATTATGAGCATTATTGAAAAGATCAGGATGAATATGATAGCCAAAGACATATTATCGTTCCCCTATATGCTAGCTCGTTCCAAACCGAAGGTTACCGTGCTCCTATATTACATAATAACATATCCTTCCTTTTAGTAAAAGCCATGAATTCAGAATATACCGGTAGGGTGGATAAATAATCCACCTTTTCGCCATATTAGGAATAATTTATAATTTATACAAACAAATGAATTAAAAAGGAGGACGGGATATGAAGAAAAATCTCAAAAGATTCCTTGTACTCTTCTTAGTGATTGTCTTGCTTGTTTTCGCTGTCAGCGGATGCAGCTCGAAAGAATCATCCACTGACAAATCTTCATCAAGTGGCACATCTCAGACTTCATCAAGCAGCTCACAACAAACATCCGGCAGCACGTCATCTGATTCCAAACCAACAGAAACCAAAGAACCTGTAAAAATTGAAAAAGTTACCGTATGGTCAGACAATGCTCATGAAAAAGAACTCCGCGTAAAGCAGGTAGAGGAGTTCAACAAAACAACCGGTAAGGAACTGGGCATCGAGATTGAATATACCGTATACGGAACTAACTATGGAGACGCCATAAAGATAGCCGCACAGGCAGGAGACGCTCCACATCTCTATCGTCCTGATACGAAATGGATTAACGACTTTATAGGAGCAGGTTACCTCATTCCGTTGGACGATATGCCCGGCGGCCCAGAATTGATCAAAAAGTACGAAGGACTGTTGGTTAAGCAATATCATATTTTCAATGATAAGGTATACACTTTGCCTTATAACCTGACAACATATAAATTTGTTGTAAACGTAGATCTTTTCAATAAGGCAGGCCTCGAAATTCCCACAGACGGTTGGACATGGGCTGACGTCCGTGAAGCGGCAAAGAAGATTACAGAAGTCAGCAACGGTGAAGCCTATGGTTTCGGACTTTCTCTTGCTTCCCCGTGGACCATCAGTTCTTACCTGACCATGCCGGCCGGTACCAATGTAGGCCATTACGGCTATAACTACAATGAAAGAAAATTCGAGTTCATCAAGCTTGAACCCCTGGTATCCACCGTATACCAGATTATCCAGGATGGCAGTGTGTTCCCGGGCTATGAAGCACTCGACGCTGACGCAGTACGTGCCCAGTTTGCCGAAGGCAAGATCGGTATTATGGGTGCTGCCAGCTTTGATGCAGCTGTATATAATGAACAGTTCCCAGCTAAATGTGACTGGGCTGTTGTACCCGAGCCTTCTTTCACCGAGGCAGGTTCTCCTTATAAGGAATTCGTTCAGCCCACCCAGTTGCTGGTTGTAGGCGAAAAGGCTAAGGAACTGCCCGATAAGGCAATGAAAGTATTTGAATTCTTCTACTCAGATGAATGCGCAGCCCAGATGTATGAACAGGGACTTTATGTACCCATCCGCAACGAAGCCATAGCCATGGCAACAAAGCAGCCGACTGCAAAAGGTTTTGCCGAGTTTGCCAATGTTCCTGACAAGTTCGTCATGGCTCCCATGCCGGATACCTTAATAACCATTGAAGGAACAACCTGGCGTGAGGCAATAATCAACTTCTTTGCCGGCCAGAGCGGTAGTGATGCCGCAGCTATACTTGCGGACGTTGATACAAGATACAACAAGGCTCTGGAAGAACTGGACGATGAAAAACTGGCACTGTTTACTCTTCCTGAAGGAACACAGCTTGAAAAAGGGAAATAATACCCTCATAATAATATAACTTCACTCTCCTATACTCGTACCCGGTGTTTAACGCCGGGTATGAGTATATACCTTTTTAATTATATGATCTGGCGACATAGCAAGAGAAGCAAAGGGGGTTATGTATGTCAACAAGGAGTAAGACAAACGCAGAGAAAAAGAAAAACAGAAAGAAAAAATTCAGTATTGATAGCAGTTCATTTCAGGCTGTAGCCATGATTACCCCGACAATGCTTGGATTTATAATCTTCACCTACATACCAATAATATACATACTGCGTTACGCCTTTTATCAATATAACGGTTTCCAGGAAAAATTTATCGGCCTGGACAATTTTGTACGGTTATTTACAAGAGACAAGGCTTTCTGGGATGCCTTGCTTAACACGATAATTCTATCCGCCGGCAAACTTGCCATTGAAATACCCCTGGCCCTGTTACTTGCCGTCCTTTTAAACAAAGGTTTAAAAGGAACGGGTTTTTTTCGTACCACCCTCTTTTTGCCTGCCATTATAAGTACGGCTATAGTGGGATTAATCTTTTCCCTCATGTTTGCTTCATACAATGGCGTTATAAATTATATACTTGAGAGCATCGGGTTGATAAAGGAACCTGTTAAGTGGTTCAGCAGCAAATGGAGTGCAATGTTGGTACTGGGTATAGCGTCCATATGGAATTATTTCGGAATAAACATGGTATTCTTCCTTATGGCTCTGCAAAGCATACCACAGGAATTGTACGAATGCGCGGCCATAGACGGAATTACTCCTATACAGAAATTCTTTAAAATTACCCTTCCCATGATCGGTCCTATATTCCAGGTTATTCTGCTGAATGCTATTATCGGAAGCCTTAAGGTCAGTGATTTGGTCCTGGTATTGACTAACGGCGCCCCCGGCGGAAGCACCGAGGTTGTAATGACATATGCATTCAAGTACTTTTTTGGCTATTCAGGCCGTAATGTGCAGATTGGTTACGCTTCTGCCATGGCAATGGTTACAGGTATTGTTCTGGCCTTAATATCCCTTGCCTACATGAGAGTTAGCAAGAGACTTAGCGAGATATAGGGGGTGATACAGGTGACTCCAAAACAGAAAAAAGTGCTTTCAAATATATCGGTTTATCTGGTTTTGACAATAATTTTCGTCTTTGCCTTGTTCCCTGTATTTTATACCTTAATGGGCTCATTCAAAAGCAACCAGGAACTTCTCACAGCCGGAGCCACCATTATTCCGAAAAATTTTGTTCTGGAAAACTATAAACAGGCATGGGAACTGGCCAATTTTGAAAAATATACCTTCAACAGCATATTTCTTGCTTTCTTTATAGTAATTGGCACCATTTTGTCTAGCACAACGGCAGGTTACGCTTTTGAACGCGGAAATTTCAGGTTTAAAAACTTCCTGTTTCTCTTGGTTGTTTCCTCCATGTTTGTTTCATTGGGGAGTCTGACTTTATATCCACTAGTAAGGATTGCCAAGTTTTTCGGGATAAATAAATCCCTCTGGGGCGTTATCATAATCCGCGTGTTTGGTATAAGCGTTACCAATTTGTTTATTTCCCGTACTTATATTCGCACCATCTCCACGGAGCTGGACGAAGCGGCAAAAATAGATGGATATGGATTCTTCAGAATATTTGTACATATAATTTTCCCTCTGCTTAAACCTCTCATTGCCACGATAGGTATACTGGAATTCAGATTTGCATGGAACGACTACCTGATGCCCATGGTATTCACCATGTCCAACCCTGACAGGATGCCCCTGGTAGTAGGTGTCGTAAACCTTAAGAGTACCGGTGAAGCAGCTTCCTCCTGGAACCTGATGCTGGCAGGTTCAGCAATTTCCATCATTCCAATGATCCTGGTATATGTAATCCTTAACCGTTACTTCATTCAAGGCTTGACAACGGGCGCCATAAAAGGGTAATGTATAAAGGTCAGGTTTATATAAATCTGTCAACTTGACAGATTTGGGTGAAATAAACTAAAATAAATTCAGTAGGATGGTAGAATGGAGGTCATTCATAATGGCAATTACTGAATTGCTTACCAGTAATGCGCATACTTACGGAAACGAGGTCAGTCTGGTAGAACGGGATCCATTTAAGGGAAGCCGGCGTGAAATTACCTGGCTTGAATTCGAAAATCAATCCAATAAAATTGCAAATGCATTAATAGATTATGGTGTAAAAAAGGGAGACAAGGTAGTTCTTCTATTGATGAATTGTCTTGAATGGCTCCCTTGTTATTTTGGTATTTTAAAGACCGGCGCTTTAGCCGTGCCTCTCAATTTCAGGTTTACGGCCGACGAAATCAAAAGGTGCATTGAAGCAGCAGGAGGAAAAATCCTGATTTACGGCCCTGAATTCCTGGAAAGGATTTCAAATATAAAAGACAGTCTTTCCATTGAAAAATACATTTTTGTGGAAGCATATACGGAATCGAACAAGGATACCCATGACGAACAAGTAGAAGATATTACTTCATTTCTGCCAGAAGGATATATATCTTTCCGCAGTCTGTTGGAAACCTATCCATCTGATCCGGTAAATATTAAGATATCAGATGAAGATGATGCTGCCTTGTATTTCACATCAGGCACCACAGGCATACCAAAACCCATATTGCTTACCCATGCCAATCTCGTATCGGCATGCATTACGGAAAACAAACACCACCATCAGACTCATGACGACATCTTCCTTTGCATTCCTCCCCTATATCATACAGGAGCAAAAATGCACTGGTTCGGAAGTTTTATTGTAGGTGGCAAGGCCGTTTTGCTGAAAGGTGTCCTGCCTGAGTGGATTATAGAGGCTGTCTCTGAGGAAAAGGTAACTATTGTATGGCTTCTTGTTCCCTGGGCTCAGGATATCCTCGATTCTATCGAGAGTGGCATAATAAAACTTGAAGATTATGAATTAAAGCAGTGGAGGCTAATGCACATAGGGGCGCAGCCTGTACCGCCAAGCCTTATCAGCAGGTGGAGGGAATATTTCCCTGACCAGCAGTACGATACCAACTATGGGCTCAGCGAATCCACAGGTCCAGGTTGTGTTCACCTGGGCATTGAGAATATTCACAAAGTTGGAGCAATAGGCGTTCCCGGTTATGGTTGGGAAGCAAAAATCGTGGATGACGCAGGAAACCCTGTTTCCGCAGGTGAAGTGGGCGAATTGATTGTAAAAGGCCCCGGTGTCATGAAATGTTACTATAACAACCCAGAGGCCACTGCCCGCGTGTTGAAAGATGGGTGGCTGTATACCGGAGATATGGCAAAAATGGATGAAGACGGCTTTATCTACCTGGTAGACCGGAAAAAAGACGTAGTTATTTGCGGCGGAGAAAATATATTCCCTGTGGAAGTGGAAAATTTCCTTCGGGAGCATGGCGCAATAAAGGACGCAGCCGTTATAGGCATGCCTGACAGAAGGCTCGGGGAAATTCCCATTGCAATTGTTGATATCAAGGAAGATAAAAAAGTTACTGAAGAAGAAATACTGGCGTTCTGTAAATCCCTGCCGAAATACAAAAGGCCCAGAAAGATATTCTTCGATAAAGTTCCGCGCAATGCCACCGGTAAAATTGAGAAACCCAAACTTCGAGAAAAGTATTGCGGAGAAAGGGCAGCATTATTTGCGTAAATTAGGCATTATGAACCAAAGCTTTCCTGAATTATATACGACCATAATGTTAGGCCATGATATAATGACCCACAAGTAATATATTAAAAATTGTAATCAACAAAGAAAATTAAAACGTAATAAAAAATTTAAGAAGCCCTGAATGGGCTTCTTAAATTTTGTGCGGTTTTTAGCACCTATTAAAACCCGGAATATGGAGCCGCTGGTCGGAATCGAACCGACGACCTGCTCATTACGAGTGAGCTGCTCTACCCCTGAGCCACAACGGCAAATCCACCGGACTTTATTATAGCAGCATTATTGAAATACCGCAAGATATTTTGACGTGTATCATAATAATTAGGAGGACTTTTAATAAGCGTCCTCCTGATTATTTTAAAATTACTCATGAAATCTTAATCTGCCTGGCCGGGAATCAATTCTCCGGCAATCTTGTTTACCTTATATTTTACCAATTCCTCATCAATGGTCCTGAGCACCTTGTTCTCCATAAGTATCCTGCCATCCACAATAACGGTATCCACGTCTGACCCTTGAGCAGAATAAACCACGGCTGCCAAAGGATCGTTCAGCGGCGTAAGATGTAGACCTGATTTATCTATTAGTATAATATCTGCCAACCTGCCTTTTTCGAGGATGCCTGCAGCATTTTCAAAACCAATGGCTTTTGCCCCGTTTTGAGTTGCCATCTTAAATACAGTGGATGCGTTCATTACTTCCGGATTCATCAGCACTCCCTTCTGAAGCAGGGATGCCAGGTGCATCTCCTCAAACATGTTCAGGTTGTTATTGCTTGCCGCCCCGTCAGTTCCCAGTGCAACATTTATGCCTTTTTCCAGCATCCTGGAAACAGGGGCTACACCGCTTCCCAATTTCATATTACTGGTGGGGTTATATACTACATTGACATTGTATTCCTTCAGGATATCCATATCATTTTCTGATACATGTACACAATGGGCAGCTAAAACAGGTACCTCAAAAATGCCCGTTTCCTTACTGATTTCTATTGGCGTCGCATTGTAGGCTTCCAGGCTTTCTTTAACCTCTCTGGCTGTCTCATGGAGGTGTATCTGAATGCCTGTACCCAGTTCACCGGCAAGTTCAGCACTCTTTATTAACTGCCATTTTTCAAGAGTATAAGTAGAATGGACCTCAACATATACTTTTATCCTGCCATCGCCGGCATTGTTCCATGTATTGAAGTATTGCCGGCACTGGTCCCTCTGGTCAATGGGTTCATCACCCAGTTTGTTGAACTGGAAAGCAATCCTGCAAACATTGGCCCTCATACCCGACTCAAGGATGGCATTTGCTACGGCATCCATATGAAGGTACATATCCGCGATAGCTGTAACCCCGGACCTGATTAATTCGCCCAGGGCCAGCATGGTTCCCCAGTAAACATACTCGTCATTAAGTTTTGCCTCCACAGGAAAGACATTGTTAAACAGCCAATCCTGCAGTGAAAGGTCATTGGCAAAGTTGCGGAGCAATGTCATAGCGGCATGGGTGTGGGCATTTACAATACCCGGCATGGCTATTTTACCCGTTCCGTTTATTACCCTGTCCGGATTGAATTTTGCTGCTTCCGCAGGATCTTCGCCTATAAAGTCAATTTTATTGCCATTTATACCGATAAAGCCATTTTTTATATGGTGCTTTAAGTCGTGGTCTGCCAGAATTTCCACATTTCTGATTAAAATTTTCACTTTACCGCTCCATTCCTTTATTTTATTGGAATTTATATCTTTATCATGTTCCTGATTGCCAGGAGTTAAGATATTTTACCTGTTCCTCGGTAAGGACGTCTATTTCTATGCCCATGGATAATAATTTCAAACGGGCAATTTCTCGGTCAATCTCTTCCGGGATCACATAAACACCTTTTTTCATCTTTCCGGCATTTTGCAGAATATACTCAGCACCAAGGGCCTGATTTGCAAAACTCATATCCATAACAACAGCAGGATGGCCTTCCGCTGCTGCTAGATTCAGCAGCCGTCCTTCCGCCAGGAGGAATACCTTCCTCCCGTCTCGGAGTGTATACTCCGCTACATAATCTCTTACAGTCCGTTTGCTCTGGGATAATTTCTCCAGGGCGACTATATTGATTTCATCATTGAAGTGCCCTGAGTTGGCTATTATAACTCCGTCCTTTGCCGCCTTTATATGTTTTTCGTCCACTACATTTAGATTCCCTGTTACAGTAATGACTACATCAGCAATGGGCATGGCTTCCTCAAGCTTCATGACCTTGAAACCATCCATGACTGCTTCAATGGCCCGCACATGATTTACTTCCGTCACAATAACATTTGCCCCCATGCCTTTAGCCCTCATGGCAAGGCCTTTGCCGCACCAGCCATATCCGCAGACCACAAAGTTCTTGCCTGCCAGTAAAATATTGGTGGCTCTCAGGAGCCCGTCAATGGTACTTTGTCCTGTTCCATACCTGTTGTCAAACAGGTGCTTTGTTTCGGAATCATTCACAGCTATGACAGGGAACTGCAAAGCACCATCCTTTTCCATGCTCTTTAAGCGTATAACTCCCGTGGTGGTCTCTTCGGTACCGCCTATAACGTTTTTAAGGTAAGTATCGCTGTATTTCTGGTGAAGGAGGCTTACAAGGTCAGCGCCATCATCCTGTGTAATATGCGGCTTATGTTCAATTGCTGCCACCAGGTGCTTGTAATACGTGTCTTTATCTTCGCCTTTTATTGCAAACACCGGTATACCGTAATCCACTACCAGAGAAGCTGCCACGTCATCCTGGGTGGAAAGGGGATTGGAAGCGCAAAGCACTACATCAGCGCCTCCTTCCTTAAGGGTCCTTACCAGGTTTGCCGTCTCAGTGGTCACATGCAGACAACTGGATATCCTAATGCCCATGAAAGGTTTCTCCCTTGAGAACCTTTCCCTAATCAGTTTCAGGACGGGCATCTGATTGTCCGCCCATTCAATTCTCAGTTTCCCTTTTGGTGCTAATGATGCGTCTTTTATATCACATTTAACCAACAAAATTCACTCCCTGTAAAATTTTGACCTGATCGATAAACTTATTGGTTTATCTGGCCTATAATCCTAAAATTTTAAATGAAACCTGTAAATTATTATAAATTAACCCAGCATTTTTATCAATGTCAGCTGGTTTTACTCATTTCCATGACTCAAATATGCCTGTTATGAGGGCAGTGAACTGATTCTCAACTTTCTTTGCTGTCATGATTACTTCTTTATGAGAAAGTTGGCCCTGCAGTCCTGCAGCCATATTCGTAATGCAGGATATTCCCAGAACCTTCATGCCGGCATGTTTTGCGGCAATGGCTTCCGGCACCGTGGACATGCCAACAGCGTCAGCACCCAGTATTTTCAGTGCGCGAATTTCCGCCGGCGTCTCAAACATAGGCCCCTTGGTATATACATAAACACCTTCCCGGAGGTTAATGCCCTTTTCCATGGCAACCGTTCTCGCCAATTCCCGTAAGTTTCTGTCATAAACCTCGCTCATGTCAGTAAACCTTTCCCCGAACTTTTCAATGTTTTTCCCCCAGAGGGGTGATGGTGCAAAGAAACTAATATGGTCACTGATAAGCATCAGGTCTCCCGGTTTAAAAGCCTCATTTATTCCGCCTACAGCACTTGTAATGAGGAGATTTTCCACGCCAAGCAACTTAAGAACCCTTACGGGGAAAATAATCTGCCAGTGCTCATATCCTTCATAATAATGAAAACGCCCATTGAGAGCAACTACATATTGGCCGCCGAGCATTCCCGCAATAAGAGTGCCTTCATGGCTTTCCACTGTAGTTTGCGGAAAATTGGGAATGTCATTATATTTTAAACGGACCCCATTTTCAATTTTTTGTGCCAGGGGCCCCAGTCCTGAACCAAGAATTATTCCGGCAACGGGTTTTCCGTGCAGTTCTTTTTCAATAAAACTGGCAGCTTCAAGGGCCAGTTCGTAACAATTGTCCATAACTACCAACTCCTCCTTTAGAATAATATATCCCTTCGGACACGGGGACAGTTTTCTTGCCTGCAGACAAGGGATGGTCAATGGAATTATTTTTACCTTTTACACTAAATAAACGTAATTATTATTCCCCTGCCTCTGGCAGAAATATTTATATATTTACCCAATTTTTATACATATCTACCCAATCATTATAAAGTTTTCAGGCAATCAACATCAAGTAAAACTCCTGAGGTTAATAAATATATTCAATTACATTAATCCTAACTCTTATAAAAATATTTTTATACCCTCAGACAGGGTTATATCAAACTTTTATTCTTCGCCTGCACTCTCTTCCATAATTTCACTGGTATTTTTGTACCCATATTTTTTTATATTTAGCCTTACGCCTCTCATACTACCATAATCAGCGCAACTGCTCAGTACAACACTTACTTCATCACTTATCCTGTTTCTTGGTATTATAAGAAGCAGCTCTTTTTCACTGACTTCTTCTTCTCTTATAGTTATGGCTTCCTCACCCTGTCCCATGATGCCCCCTCTGAATCCGGCCAGATAATCAATATGCTCAATGATTTTTTCCATTACATATTCCGGTTGGCTGTATGATTTTAAGGTCAGGTCCAAACTATGCATAAACACAAGCTTTCCTCCCCTGAAACTGAATATCCTGTCTTTACTGTTTACAAAATCTGATCCGAGTATCTCCTTCAGTCTTTTATTTCGCTCAAAACGGTAATCCAGTGTCCAGACATTTTCTTCCCTGCCATCCTCAAAGCTTCCATCCCCGCACCAGGCCCTGCAGCATGCTTTCTGAACAACAACCATATCAGGAAGTATCCGGACAGGTAAAGGCAGATGTATTCTGTACCTGGCCGTTATGACTATATCTTCTGTTCCGTTTTCCATGTAGCTTGATCCGCTAAAGTCAAAACCATAAAGGCCGTCACGAATCCCCAGAAATTTTAGCCCTTTTTCCAGGTCAGAAATCCCGTATATTTCCCGTATGCGGTTTTCCAGGCAAAGCCGGACAAAGGGAACAACAATGGATGTCTTCCCTCTTTCAACCAGGTACTGTCCAGGATTTTTTAAAATATCCGCATATTCCGGAAGTCTGCCGTTTTCTTCTGAATCCAGCAGGGAGATGTTTTCCAGGATACTGATAAAATCCTGAAATTGAGGAACAGTAATTTCTTTCGAAAAATCAGCCAGTTTTTCTTCCAACCCCGATTCCCGGAAAATATAGCCAGAAACCGCCAGGTCCCTTGCCGCTTCATCGATGGATTGTTGTATAACCTCAAGGGTAAATACAATTCTTATGAAAAATAGAAAAGATACCATAAGGCATATGAAAAAAGGCATAACAATGGCGGCTTCAACAGTTATTGAACCTTTTTCCTTATTGTTACCAGTATACTTTACAATCTTCTCTTTACACCTTTTCCTTTCCATTTATACCCCGGCAGTGTTTCTTATTCTACGTTTATGCTCAGTATGCCAACAGGCACTCATGTGTTTGGCATCATTTTAACAATTTTATCCTGTATACAGTTTAAACTTAATGGTTAGTGCCCTAATCAGCAGGAAGTATTCTATAAACAATTAGTAGCCTTTATAAAGGGTTATCCTGTACCTGTGGCGGTTTCCGGCATGATGGGTTCTCCCGTATACAAGCTTGCCTGTGGGAAACAGGTAATTCACCGATATTACAGCTTCAACCCTGATACAGGTATGCATTTCATATAACTCTTTTTCAGAATTTGCTTCAGACAAATTTACCTTTATAATATCCTCAATGCGGCTTATCTTTTTGTCATTGCTTACAGCCAGTAAAAACAGTCTCAGATAGTCTTTATAGTCAAAACAGATGCCTGATTTCGAAAGTTCCACATCTTTTTCAGAACCCAGACCGATATCCAGTTTCCAGTCTCCCTTCAGCTTAAAAAAAGGTACTGCCTTGCCTTCAAGGATATCCTTCAGGTCAAGGACGGATTCTCCCATGCCCCAGGCACACATTATCAAATTGGACATCAAGGGAACACCCAGTCCGCCTGTCCACCAGCTGCATGCGGCAGTGGCCAGACTTACAGCATGGTTTCGCTTGACCGGATCTGTATAGACATGCAAAGTGTTGCAGGCAAATCTTGCAAGAAGTATTTTCCCGTTGGTTATCAGCCGGTTTATCTTCTCCGATGTACTGCCATTCATGATATACTCGACTTCGCTTGTGAAAAAACCTCCTTTCACATCTTCTTCCCGTCCGCTTAGGTCAAGAGAATTGCTGAAGGTCCGGATAATATATTCATTAATATAAATATTGTCCCTTGAGTTTTCCAGGTCAGAAGAAATTTTCCCGCCAATGCCGGCCAGAAACGCAAACCCTTTGCTGGCAAATTCCCCATTGCCGGTAAAGCCCATTTCATCTTTTATTTCTGCCAGAAAATTTTCATGGTTTGAGGCTTCCTCCCCATCATTTATCCCGCCTGCAGTGTTTCCAGTGACACCATTTGAATCCTCATACTCCTCAGGCAAAACTGTGGTTACTTTATAACGGGAAGGCAGTTTTTCAATATTTATTCCTGCCTTTCCAAAATCATTGAATACCTGCTCAAATCTTGAATTTATCTTGTCAAGGAGGTTTTTTGCGCCCTGAGTCACCTTTTGCCTGCTGTCTTTCCCCGTTTCATTTCCCCCTACCGTTTCATAAGCATATATGACTTTTCTGTATCCCTCGATGCCCTCACCCAACTTAGCCAGGATTTCCGCACGTGTCCCCGGTATGTCCTGCCCGTCATCAAGAAGTCTTTTTGCAGTATCCAATATGGATTTTTGCCTATGGAGATAATCAAGGTTGCTGTTTATTGAATCCAGAAGTGATGTACCCTTTACAGAATCCAGCACTTTGTCTGCAAGAATATCCAGTTCCTCTGAAAGTTCTGCAAATAACCCGGCCGTATCCTGAACAGGTTCATTTTCCATAAGGGCTTTAATTTCATTTATGGCTGCCAAAACTTTGTCCTTCATTTCAAGAATTTTCCCGATATTCTCCCGGGCTTTCCGGTTCGGTTCAATAAAGGATAGAGTCAGATCGTAATAAAGGTTATTGAAAGCATCTGTTATACTTTTATCAATTACCCTGGCTTCATCTGCGAGCCGGTTTTTTTCTGCCTCTGCTTCAGACAGTTGCCGTCTGTAGCCTGCCAATTCATTTTCTGCAGCAAGTTTTTTGCTTTCTTCAGAATCAATTTCCCCAAGCAGGTTTTCGACCTGTTCCCGGGTTTCTTCCCGGCTACTCAGCTCCATTATTTTTTCTCCAAGACTGCGTATTTTGCCCTCAATGTTTTTAATATCATTTTCTATGCCGCTGATTTTCTGTTTTAAATTTTCTACACTACCTGCAGCAATCTCAAGCGTATCTTCCACTGCACGCCTTTTCAATATATATTCCGCAATCGTTGTACAGGCTGCTTTCCTTTCTTCCTCATTGAACCTGTTGACACACAGGCTTTCTTTCCCAATAAATCCATCGATGTTTTCCTTAAGGTTCCTGCATAGCGTGTCTATGTCTGCCAACAGCCCGTCAAGGCTGATCTTCTTCTCATAAACCTTTGCGGCATGGGACATTTCCTTAAACAGATTGATTTTTCCCAAAAAATCCATGCCTATTTCCAACGGTGCCCGGTACTTCATGAATCTCAGCAACTGGTTTTCCACCACAGTGTTCTCAGTGAGGTTATATAAAGGCATAACTTCGAGACTCTCAACCTCAAATTCATAAAGTTTGATTTCACTGGGATTAACAGACTTATGAATGCCAAGATTTTCATTAATGTAATACTCAAGCCTTGTCTTGATCTCATGTTCGTCCACTGACAATGCAAAAATGCCATATTCTTTCATCAACTCCGAATTATACATGGACAGTACAGAATCACAGGCTGTCTCTACGGCCCTTTGAGCCATGTTCTCCCCAGCCCTGATTCTTGCACCGTCAATGAGCACAAAGGAAAGAAAAAGAATTGATATTAGGACTATGCAAAGGAAAATGCTTATCTGCCCGCCACATGCCCTAATAATATTACCAGCCTCCTTCAGGTTATTGGTCCTGCACGGTAAGGAGGCCCCTGGTTTTTTGTATCAAATCCTTCACCCAGGGGATCCTGTCCCTGGCCTTATCCGCTAACTCAATAACCAAACCAGTATCCCTGATCATCTGGGCACAGTCTCTTATCGTGGCCCGTCCCGTTGCCTTTAGAGTTATCTCATTACTCAGTCCCAGTATTCTTATCTTTGGCACAGGAATCTTATATGCAAACCTTGCATTGACCAAAAGGGTTTTATATAGTATATAATCCTCAACTTCTGCCTCAACCTGTAAATCGTATTCCGCAGGCAGCGACCTTTCCTCAATCCTGGAACGGGCCATTGCTTCAATCTTTTTAAGCCTTTCGTCCTTTTTTGTGTCATGGAAGTTGTAATACAATTCGTCTTCCTTTATATCAGATTCATGGTACTTACCAGTGTAAACGGATTTCGGGAAACCGTCCCAGGTGTCCGCCCCCCTTGCCGCCGCATAGCTGGCAGCCGATTGGACCAGTACCTGCTGGTAAAGCAGTACTGCCATGAAAAAGAACAAAAGTATTATGAAAATAACAAGGGTAACAACCAATGCAGCTTCGACAGTAAATGAGCCCCTGACATTATTAGTCATCCGGTCCCTCCATCTGATAAGTGTAATATTTTATTATTCTTGCCATATTTTAACATATTTATTGAATAATTTCAAGTAGATTATCGTACGTTAAAAAAATATAAATGAACAGTTAACCGGAACGAACATATCAGGCAGAGAACCTGCTCTTGCTTGCGACAGGAGGACCGTCCCCGTGTCTCGTTATAAGTTTACAATGTGATACTTATACCGGGATGTGACTTTGTTTCTGGAAGAGTAGTCAAACAGGATGATGCAGGCAGCCGGCTTTTCCGTTAATCCCTGTTCATCAGCCGGCAGGTACCTGAATACCTCAAAACGTGTCCACTTAATTATTTCTTTATAGGAATGCCCCTTGAACTGAGGCAAATGCCTTTCTATATTCTCTTCATTGTTAAGGAATCTGAAGCACATTTCCTTAAATCCTTCTTCAGAATACTGGATAATGGAGGACGGAATATATCCAGACCTGTCAGTGGCAAGAAAATCCAGCTTCAGCAGTTCCGAGAAAACGTTAAATCCGCTGAAATGTTCCTGATAAAAAGCTGCCATGATATCATAGCATTCACGGCTTGAAATGGGCCTGGACAAATACCCACGTTTCCTGTTATACTCAGCGAATTCCTGGTAAAAATCAAAGGGAGTATCGTAAAATTTCATTATATAATCCAGCGAAGCTGTAAACCTGCCGGAATTGTAGTAACGTTCAAGAACCTCTTCAATGTATTTAAGTTCAAACATGCACTCATAGCTCATATATCTGTTGCTCAGCACCTCATAGGGCGGATAGTCCCTGAAAATATACCCGTGTTTTACGGTATCCTCCCGGATTTTGGTCCCCTTAAGCAACTTCAGGAATCCCAGTTGCAGGTAGTGGGGTTTTAAAGCATAAACCAGGTTAAATGACCTTTTAAATGAATCATAATCCTCATTCGGCAGACCAGCAATCAAATCCACGTGTACATGGATATTTTTCATGGCTATTATACGTTTTATATTGCCAAAGGCCTTATCAATATCCATTCTCCTGTTTATTTCCTTTATAGTTTCCGGATTTACTGACTGGATACCCATTTCAAGCTGTATGAGTCCTTCCGGAAAGGTCTCAAGGAGGGCCAGGGTTTCATCGTCAAACAGATCCGGGGCAGCTTCAAAATGAAAATTAATCTCATTTTCCATGTTAAATTGCTTTGCTGTATCATATAAAAGCTGGAGCAGCCTGCGCGCCCTTTTATTGTCTGCATTGAATGTCCTGTCCACGAATTTCACCTGTTTTACCCGGGTCTCAAGGAGTTTCTCCAAATCCGACCTGACCCTTTCCAGGCTGAAGTTTGAGACACCTCCCTGTCTGGATGAAAGGCAGTATGTACAGGCAAAGGGGCATCCTCTGGTTGTTTCCATATAGACAATCCTATTTTTTGAAGTTGCCAGGTAGTCCCCGGTGAACGGCGAAGGAATTGAGTCTAAGTTTTCCCTGACGCGGCAGTAAACTTGCCCAGCAGATTTTCCTTTAACTGCAACACCTTCGATTTCTTCTGCGGCTTCCCTGTCATTGGATTTAAGACTCTGAAGAAGATTTCTGAAGGGGATTTCACCCTCACCGGTAATTATATAATCAATACCGGGATTTTCCCTGAAAACCTTCTCTGTATCAAAGGAAACCTCAGGACCGCCTGCTATTATACAAACTCCGGGCATAATCTTCTTTATATTTGAAATGAGCCGGGAAACCATCTGAATATTCCAAATATAGCATGAGAAGGCTATATTGTCGGGTTTTTTTTCGCATATGGTCCTTAATATCCATTCGGTGTCATCGTTTATTGTAAACTCCAGTATCTCAATATCACCGCAGCTTGTCCCGCAATATGCCTTAAGATAATAAACTGCCAGATTCGAATGTGAAAACCGTGCATTTAAAGCTATCAACAACGTTTTCATGTAAGTTATTATACCAGATTATTTCATTAAAAGACAGATAAGGGCAAGTTGACACTGTCTGTATTCATTTCAGGAAGCCAGGGTTTTTCAGAATCTTCAGCCAGTTATTATAAATATCCCAGATATAGTCGCTAAATGTCTTTTTTTCAACATTCTCTTTCACTTTTAATTTAATCTGGCCAATGACTTCATTATCCAAAACAATGTTAAGAGTGCCGGCATCAGTTCCTGCAAATATGGGAGCATCCATGCTGTCAACCAGGTGGTATTTGAGCCTGACCCTGGACTTTTCTTCTTCGGTAAGAGGATAAAAAAACGCTTCCGCGGTAATAATCTCCACCCCGGGCTTCCTGCCTTTAATAAGGGGCAAATCAGCCACCTTCTTTCCCTGCTCCACTACAGCCGTTCTTTCATATTTACCAAAGGCAAAATCCAGTATGCTGCGGCTGCTTAATGCCCTCTGGGTCCTGCTGGAACAATGAAGCACCACTGAAATAAGCCTCATACCATTTCTCGTGGCCGATGTTACCAGACATCTTCCTGCCAGCCCGGTATATCCGGTCTTGACTCCGTCCGCCCCTTCATACATGCCCAGCATCTCGTTGGTGTTTGTAATGGTCCTGTTTCCTATTACAGCGGTTTTGGTGGATACAATAGTGTTGAATGTTTTATTCTCCAGGGCATACCTTGTAATTAAGGCAAGATCATACGCCGTAGTATAGTGGTCATCCTGGTCCAGTCCATGGGGATTCCCAAACCGGGTATTCCTGGCACCTATTTGCCACGCCTTTTCATTCATCATCCGCACAAAATTCTCAACAGTTCCACCTACATGTTCAGCCACGGCAATTGCTGCGTCATTGCCGGAACACAACATCATCCCATAAAGCAAATCGATTAATCTGTATTTGTCTCCCGTGGATAATCCGAACCTGGAACCTCCTATGGCAGCAGCATTTCTGCTCACCGTGACAATCTCATCCAGGTTGCTGTTTTCCAATGCCACAACCGCTGTCATGATTTTTGTGGTACTTGCCATAGGCCTTACCTTATCCGCATTTTTCTCGTACAGTATCCTACCTGATTCCATATCCATTACTATGGCCGAATCCGCGTTTATTTTTGGCTCCTCTGACGGCTGTGAATTTGCGGGAATTGCTTCAAAGGTAACTTCTTCCTCATCCACATATTCATTTCCGTACACGGGAATGAAAAAGAAGATAATTAACACATAACATAAAAAATGCAACAGTATTTTTTTGATAAGACCACCTCATTGTTTTTTGTAAACTTATTTTCCGTAAACTTGTATCTTTTCCGTTTCATTTTATAAATATTATGAAAAAAGGTTTGATTTTATGACCTTTCGTCCACTTTATTGTTTCGGACCGGGCAGTAAAAATTGTTCCGCATAGAGCCGCATTAATTGAAAAAAATAATTATCGAAAAAATTGATAAAATAAAACTTTAAACTGCCAAAACAAAATCCTTGTTATTATTTAATTTCTCAAATACGCCAAAACTTACTACTAATAATTGAACATATTTAGAACACAATAAGTACTGAGGAGGTGATAAAATGGCAAGAAGCAATAGCAGGTCAAGAACCGCATTTGATCAGATGAAGTACGAAATTGCAAATGAAGTAGGAGTTAACTTAAAACAGGGGTATAATGGGGACCTTTCATCGTACGAAGCAGGTAAAATAGGTGGAAATATAGTTAAGAAAGTATTCCAGGCTTATACTGGCAATCAGTATACGGTTGTTCCCAAAAACCAGGAACAACAGCCTAAGTAAAGCTTAATAAGCAATACACTCAAAATAGCAGAGGGCGACCTCTGCTATTTTAACTGTTGATACGCGCCAATACCTCCTTCCCTATTTTTCCACCCGGTAAGTAGTATTTCACATTTTTCAAAATTCATGCATATAAAATAAAAAATTTTTTCAAACAATGAAATACATAGAAAATTTGTAATAAGACAGAATAAAAAAGGACAATTCAGGAAAGGAGATTTTGCATTGCTGGTTCTTGTAGTCCGTTCATTGATACTATACATACTAGTTGTTTTTGTCATGCGGATCATGGGAAAGCGCCAGATCGGCGAACTGCAGCCTTATGAGCTTGCCACAGCCATCATGATATCGGAACTGGCAGCCATCCCCATGCAAGATATCGGTATACCGCTAATGAATGGCATTGTGCCTATTCTCATTCTGTTGATAGGACAAATAATTATATCATTTATAAGCCTGAAAAGTAACAAGGGACGTGCCATAATCTGCGGAACACCTACCATATTAATTGAAAACGGGCGCATTAATGAACAAAACCTCCGAAAGGAATTGTACAACCTGAACGACCTTCTGGAACAGCTCAGGATTAACAATCTGCCAAACATTGCGGATGTGGAGTACGCAATTCTTGAAACCAGCGGGCAGTTAAGCGTTATCCCCAAATCGCAAAAACGGGCTGTAACTCCGGAAGATTTAAACATAAAGACAAAATATGAAGGTTTACCGGTGGATTTGATAATCGATGGCAGGATACTCAGTGACAATATAAAAAAGACTGGCCATGATCTGGACTGGCTTATAGGAGAACTTAAAAAACGGAATATACGCAATGTAAAGGATGTATTGTTCGCCAGCCTTGACACAGACGGAAAACTTTTCTGCCAGCAAAAAATGGTTGAACGGAGGCAAAAATGAGTACCCTGACAAAACTGTTTATCGGGATTTTAGTTTTGTTTTTTATTATCGTGGCAGGAAGCATATACTCTTTATATACGGTTGAATCTAATTCTGAAACCCTTGTTTCTTATATCGAAAGACTGGAAGATTACATAAAGAACGAAGACTGGGACAATGCAGACAATGAACTGATTCGTGTCAACAAGGCGTGGGAAAAGATAAAAACAAACTGGCCCATTATGATAAGGCATAAGGAAATTGACTCTGTTACCATTTGTCTTGAAAGGGTTAAAATCCTGGTTAAAATGAGGCAAAAAATACTTATACTGGCGGAACTGGCCGAACTGAAGGAACACATAAGAAGCATTCCGGAAATGGAAGCATTTACAATAAAAAATATACTGTAAGAATCCCTTGAAATATCATGCAACAACTATTTGTAAAAAATTTCAATAAAAAATTGTCACAATAGTATAATAGTATAGCAGTAATCTTATGCAGCCAACGTTAAATATATTCAGCTGTTATGATACCTCTGCCTTACCGATTCATAAATCACAATGCCTGCTGCAACTGACGCATTCAGTGATTCGGCTCCTCCCGGCATCGGTATTTTTATGGTTTCGTCCACATACTTTATAATTTCTTCCGAAAGCCCCCTGGCTTCGTTTCCGATGAGAATGGCGGCGCCTTTGTCCAGCCTTACCTGGTAATGGTTCTTTTCAGCACCGATGTGAGTGCCGTAGATCCTGATACCTTTCTCCTTTAAACACTCCATACATTCTCTGGTATCATGGCAGGAAATAACCGGTATATGGAAGATGGAACCGGCAGATGAACGGATAGTCTTGGGATTGTAAGCATCAACGGATCCTTTGAGTACTATGGCTGCGTCAAACCCCGCTGCATGGGCTGTTCTCAGAATAGTGCCCAGGTTTCCGGGATCCTGTATTTCGTCCAGCACTACCACCAGGGAATCTTCATGCAGGATACTGCTTATTTCATATTGAGGGATTTCAGCCACAGCGAGAATCCCCTGGGGATTTTCCGTATCGGAAATCTCGCGGAATAACTGGTCAGGAACCATATAAAGGATTGCGTTTGAATTATTTAACCTGTTACTGTAATTGGCATAATATTCGGATTCAAAAAAGGAATTGGAAATAACTATATGGACTATATGGCTTCCGGACTCTATACCTTCCATAACAAATTTTAAGCCCTCTGTAAAAAAAAGACCGTACTTTTCCCGGTATTTTCTCATCTTAAGAGCCTTAATCCTTACAATCAACCTGTTGTTGCTGCTGGTTATATACTGCATTCATACCTCCAAAACACGGCAGTAATTGATGGCTAAACCAAAGGAGAGGCTTTACACCTCTCCCTATGAATAATAATCAACAAAATTACAGTGACTCTTTTACCTTAAGTACCAGCTGGGCAAAGCCCTCCGCATCGTTAACAGCCATATCGGCCAATACCTTTCTGTTAAGACTGATACCTGCTTTCTTCAAGCCGTTCATAAATTTGCTGTATGACAACCCGTTAATTCTTGCAGCCGCATTGATCCTGGTAATCCAAAGCTTTCTGAAATCTCTCTTCTTTCTCTTTCTGTCTCTATATGCATATACCAGTGATTTCATCACGGCCTGGTTGGCAGTTCTGAATTGCTTACTTTTTGCACCAAAATAACCTTTGGCCAGTTTAAGTATTTTCTTGCGTCTTCTTCTTGTTGCTACGGAATTCTTAACTCTTGCCATTACTTATATCCTCCCTTCTATTTGTATGGAATCATTTTCCTGATATTTGACTGATCAGCACTTGATGCAAATGCTCCCAATCTATGTTTCTTACGGGCTTTCTTAGACTTGGATATAAGCCTGTGGCGTCTGAAAGCATGACTCATCTTTACTTTTCCCGATGCGGTAACGCGAAATCTTTTCTTGGACGAACTATGTGTTTTGATCTTTGGCATATGTTAACCTCCTTAAAATCAATTCTTGGGATTGAGTATCATTACCATGTTCCTGCCTTCCATACGGGGTTCTTTCTCAACTTCTCCCAAATCAGCCACGGTTTTTGCGAACCTTTCCAGCACCTCTTTGCCTAATACGGTATAATTCATTTCCCTGCCTCTGAATTTTATACCTACTTTTACTTTGTTGCCTTCTTTAAGAAACCTCTGGGCATGTTTAGTCTTAAAACTGAAGTCATGCTCCTCAATTTTCGGTTTCATCCAAACTTCCTTAAGATTAATGGTCTTTTGTTTCTTCTTGGCTTCCTTCTCCCTTTTTGCCTGTTCAAACATGTACTTCCCGTAGTCCATGATTTTGCAGACAGGCGGATTCGCTTTAGGAGCCACTTTCACGAGGTCCAGATTTTTGGAGTTGGCCAGTTTCTGTGCTTCCTTTATGGGCATAATTCCCAGCATTTTTCCGTCTGAATCAACAACACGGACCTCCTTATCCCTTATCTGTTCATTAACCATTAATTCTTCTTTACTAATAATAAAACACCTCCGTAAAATTTATAACGGCTTTCAGGCCTGTTAGGCAACAGATTCGGCTTATAACAAGTCTTCCCCTGTCCGGCAGTCCAATCAAATTGCCAAATAAAAAAGTGGAATGAAAGAAACAATCCACTTTTTAATAACAAAAGCTGCCAAGCACTTTTCTTAAAACGCTTAAGCCCTTTCACTATTAACCCCAGTGGAACTTATCCCTGAGGTGAGAAGCGGATTACTTCTTCTTTGTTTTCCCAACATATAATATCAAAAAGCAATGACCTAGTCAAGAAGAAAATTGACCAGGTCATTGCGAAATTGTTTTGTCTGGATTATGATTATACTATTTCACAACTATGTTAACCAACTTGTCAGGTACTCCTATTACCTTTACCACATTCCTGCCTTCCAGGAGCTCTTTGACCTTGTCATTGTTCATGGCCGCTTCTTCTGTCTGCTGTTTGTCAAGGCCAGACGGAACCATGATTCTTCCCCTTACTTTACCATTAATCTGGACAGCAATTTCCACCTGTTCTTCTATTGTCTTGCTTTCATCCCATGCAGGCCATCTTTGTTCAGCAATGGTTTTTTCATAGCCAAGGTTGCTCCATATTTCCTCTGTTATATGAGGACATACGGGATTTAACAGTATAAGGAATGTCTTCAATTCCGCATCGTTTACGGAGCCTTTTTCATAAAACTCGTTTACAAGGGACATCATGGCTGCCACTGCCGTATTGAACTTCAGGGTTTCATAATCCTGGCTGACTTTCTTGATGGTTTTGTGCATGCTGATTTCAAGGTCTTTTGAGTACTCACTGCCCCTTACTGTCATTTCCTGGAGCTTCCATACCCTGTCCAGGAACCTCCTGCAGCCCCTGATACCGTTATAGGACCACGGAACACTCTTTTCAAAGTCACCTATGAACATTTCATACATTCTTAGGCTGTCCGCTCCGAATTCCCTTATCATGTCATCAGGATTAACCACATTCCCTCTTGACTTGGACATCTTTTCGTTGTTTTCACCTAAAATCATGCCGTGGGATGTCCTTTTCATATAAGGTTCAGGCGTATTTACCATGTTCAGGTCATACAGGAATTTGTGCCAGAACCTTGAATAAAGCAGGTGGAGAGTGGTGTGCTCCATGCCGCCGTTATACCAGTCTACAGGCATCCAGTATTCCAGGCTTTCACGGCTGGCGAATTCCTTATCGTTATGAGGGTCTGTATACCTTAAGAAGTACCAGGATGAACCTGCCCACTGGGGCATGGTGTCCGTTTCCCTTCTGGCAGGTCCATTGCACTTGGGACACGTGGTATTTACCCAATCGGTTATGTTGGCAAGGGGAGATTCCCCGGTATCTGTCGGTTCATAACTTTCCACGTCCGGCAGGAGCAAAGGCAGTTCGTCTTCCGGCAGGGGAACCCAGCCACATGTGGGACATTCCACCAAAGGTATGGGTTCGCCCCAGTAACGCTGCCTGGAAAATACCCAGTCGCGAAGCTTGTAATTAACTTTCCTTTCACCGATACCATTTTCCTCAAGCCATTTTGTTATTTCGGCCTTTGCCGTTTTTACGTCCATGCCGTTGAGGAAACCGGAATTAACCATATAGCCGTTCTCTATATCCGTATATGCTTCTTTTTCAATATCCCCGCCAGCCACAACCTCCACAATGGGTAATCCGAATTTCTTCGCAAATTCCCAGTCACGGGTATCATGGCCGGGAACAGCCATAATTGCACCGGTACCGTAGGACATCAGGACATAGTCGGATATCCATATGGGGATTGATTTTTTTGTCACCGGGTTAATTGCCCTGAGGCCTTTTATTTCAACACCGGTCTTTTCCTTTGAAAGTTCGGTTCTTTCAAAATCCGACTTCTTTGCAGCAAAACTCCTGTATTCCATAATCTCATCCATATTCTCAATATGGTCACTCAGCTTGTCTATGAGCGGATGCTCCGGCGAAATGACCATATAGGTGGCGCCGAAGAGGGTATCCGGCCTTGTGGTAAAGACCTTCAGCAATTCACTGGTACCTTCAATTTCAAACTTGACTTCTGCACCTTCAGAACGCCCTATCCAGTTTCTTTGCTGCACCTTCACCCTTTCGATATAATCGACATTTTCCAGGTCCTCCAGGAGTTTTTCAGCGTATTCGGTAATTTTCAGCATCCACTGGCTTTTGACCTTGCGTACTACTTCCCCGCCGCACCTTTCACAGACGCCGTTTACCACTTCTTCATTGGCAAGGCCTATTTTGCATTCGGTACACCAGTTTATGGGCATCTCTGCTTTATATGCAAGCCCTTTTTCAAAGAGCTTCAGGAATATCCACTGGGTCCATTTATAATATGCGGGATCCGTTGTGTTAATCTCCCTCGACCAGTCGAACGAAAATCCAAGAGCCTGAAGCTGTGACTTGAACCGCTTTATGTTATCTTCTGTCACCTTTCGGGGATGTATTTTATTCTTTATGGCATAATTCTCCGTTGGAAGTCCGAAGGCGTCCCATCCCATGGCAAAAAGCACATTGTAACCTTCCAGCCTTCTTTTTCTGGCAACTATGTCCAGGGCCGTGTAAGGCCTGGGATGACCTACATGCAGTCCCTGCCCTGAAGGATAGGGAAACTCAACCAAAGGGTAATACTTGGGTTTTGTTTTGTCTTCCTGAGCGTTAAAAGTTCCTTCAGTATACCACTTTTGCTGCCATTTCTTTTCAATTTCCGCAGGATTATATGCTTTCACACAAACACTTCCTTCCAATATTTCTGCTTTATTTAGCATTATTAATTAATTTACCTTTAACTTAAAAAAACCTTCCCTCAATTAGAGACGGAAGGTCCGTGTTACCACTCTACTTGACAGCTGTAGGGCTGCCCACTTGTTTTAATTAACGAACCATTGGTCCGGCCGAAACTATTGGCCTACAGGCCTTTCATTCCGGCAGCTCCGGGACGAGTCGCAATGAAGCAGGCTACCGCAATCCCAGCATCTGCGGCTCTCTGAAAGCCTCTTTACCATTACTGCTTCCCTTCACAGCTTTTGATATATAAGGCAATCTGTTTTCAGTATTCTACCAGATATACGGGAAAAAATCAACGAGGCTTTATTTCCTAATCCACCGACATAAGCAGAATACCGTCTGACCAGATCCTTTCGATATCATAATATTCCCTGTATTGTTTGTCAAAGATGTGGATAATCACTTCACCGTAATCAATAATTATCCATTTTTTACTGTCATACCCCTCGATTCGCAACTTTTCAAAACCACTTAAGCTCATTTCTTCGTCCACACTGTCCGCCAGGGACTGAATATGCCTGTTGGATGTACCGCTGCAAATCACGAAATATTCTGCAAGGGTTGATACATCTCTGATGTCAATGACGTTGATGTTCCTCGCCTTCTTGTTCTCAAGGATCTGCACTGCCTTTTCCAGCATTTTTTCAGAACTCAACTAATCCCATCATTCCTTTCAAAATATGCTTTTATTCAGGTTATTAATTTAATATTAATGTAAACTTTTCCGTAAAGCAAGCTTATTTTATGCTAACCACGTGCTTTTTAATTATTATGCTGTTCCGGGCTGTAACAGTATTCGTATGCAGCAATAAACCTTTTTTTAGTATAAATGTTATTATGCTGTCAAAAGCCATTACTAATGCTTCATCCAGGTCTTCAAAAGCCTTTTGCCTGATTTCGTCAACTCCGTTGAAATCTCTGCTTTGCTCTATCACGTCTGCAATAAATATAATCTTCTGCAGCAAAGTCATATTCGCACAACCAGTAGTGTGAGTCCTTATGGCATCAAGTATCTCTTCATCATCAATATGATATTCATTTTTCGCGACTACGGCACCAACCAGGGCATGCAGCAATTCCGTATGGGTAAGCATTATCTCATCAGTCTTTATATTATTGGCTTCGCATATCTCCACAAGCTGTTCTCTTGACATACCCTTGGCACAGTCATGCAGTAAACCTGCAATCTCCGCCCTGGCTTTATCAGCCTTATACAATTCCGCCAGCTTAACAGCATCCTTCATTACATTCAGGCTATGCTGAAATCTTGCTTCAGACAGTGTTTCCTTTAATTTTGCCATCATTTCATTAATGTCCATAAACAATAACCCTTGCGCAAAAATATTAACATCCGTTCCTGTAAAGATTATTTTTATAAATAAATTCTTCCACAGCATCAGGTACCAGGTATCTGATAGATTTGCCTTCGGCGACCCTTTTTCTTATATTGGTGGAAGAAATGTCAATGAGGGGCGTCTCTATTATTGTAATATCCGCCCCATACTGGTCTTCCAGCTTTCTTATCATCCGTTTCACTTCGGATATATCAAAGCCGGGCCTTGCTGCGGCCAGGAACCTGCATAATCTGAAAACCTTTTCATATTCCTTCCAGTTAAGAAGGTCCAGGACAGTATCCGCTCCGATTATGAAGTAAATGTCCACATCACGGTATTTCTCCTTAAGCTGCTGTAGTGTAAGATACGTATACGTGTATGTGTTTTTACCCATTTCAATGTCAGATACGGTAAAACCCGGGTTCCCTTTTACGGCTTCTTCCACCATCTTATACCTGATGTTTTCATCTGTTACATGCTGTTGTTTTTTATGCGGGGGATTGCCTGAAGGCACAAAGACGATTTTGTCCAACTTCAGGCACTCCCTGATGAATTCCGCTATTATCAAGTGTCCAATATGAATTGGATCAAATGTGCCACCATATATGGCTATTCTACCATAGTTCATTAAAACACACCAATTTACCTGACACGATTTAAGTAGTATTCAGCCAGAAAATCATACCTGGAATTTTCGTCCACCGGAGCCATTTTTACCTCTTCTCCCAGAGTCAGGACATTGGGGGATTCCGGTGTCCAGGGGGTCCATTCCGGCAATCCCTTGCCATTGGGATTACCCGTTTTTGCAAAGTTTACCCAATAGGTATTTATTATATCAGCCAGTTTGTAATCTATATCTTCAAATTTTCTCCATGACTTGGCCAGGGTCATAAACACATACCATAATTCCGCACTGTGGAAAGCGCCCAGTTTATGGTCGAAATCAGGCACATTCCTGTTAAAATAATACCGGTATACCGGCTGCCTTTTCTGCCTTGCGGAAACAATAGCCCATGCCTTGGCAGATGCCAGCATGCCGTCCCTGGATCCGAACAATAGGTACTCCCTGGCTTTTTCATCACTTTCCACGGGAGCGATTTTCAAAAGCTCCTCGGCAGCATCGCCGAAAGTTTTACGTAATTGTTCAATGTATTCTTCTGCCGTAATATTCGTGTTGTCCATCATGAAACTCATTTCTCCGGAGCACGACCCGATTATCAGCGGCATATCAGGATAATCGCCTTCCACTATGCTCCTGGAAGGATCTTTCTCCAGTACATAGCCGTCCACTGACGGCCTGAAGGCATAACCTTCGCCCTCCTGCAGCCTCAGAATTTCTTCTGCGGACAGGCTGCGAAGCTCGTCAAGGGTCTGGGCACCAAGTTTCTTGGCAAAATCGAAACCGTATTTTTCCGCTTCTTCACGATACATACTGCGCCCAAAGGTATTGATACCGCCGCCGCTTTGTAAAATGGCTCTCTTAAACAGTCCCCTGGAAAGGGGTGAAGTAATGAGGGACTGCACACTACTGGCACCTGCCGATTGCCCGAAAATTGTGATGTTGTCGGGGTCACCACCAAAGCTTTTTATATTGCGCTTTAACCATTTCAATGCAGCTATCTGGTCCAGCAGCCCATAATTCCCTGAAGAGCCATAAGGCGACTCGGCGGAAAGTTCAGGATGGGCCATAAAACCCAGGGCCCCAAGGCGGTAAGCTATAGTTACATATACAACGCCTTTCTTGGCAAAGGCTTCGGTTATGAACTCCTTTTCGCTGGTATACCCTGCTTTGAATGCTCCTCCATGAATCCACATCATTACAGGAAGTTTTTCTTCCCCCGTCTCTGCGGGAGTCCAGATATTAAGATACAGGCAATCTTCATTCATGTTAAGTATATCAGTGTAGAATTCCCTGCCGTAAAACACAGAAGCGTCCTGTTGAGGCTGGAAGGCTACAGGTGCAAACTTGTCCGCTTTTCTGACACCGTCCCAGTCCGGATGGCGCTGCGGCGCTTTCCATCTTAAGTCTCCTACCGGAGGTGCCGCATAAGGCACGCCCTTGAACACGGTTATGGATTCATCTTCACCAGGAACGCCCAGTAAAAGGCCGTTTTCAACGCGTACCGGTTTTTCATGAAATCTGTTTCCTGACCTGCTCATAAATAAAGACCCCTTTGGCTAATTTATTTTAAAAACACCTATATTAAGTGTTATTTAACACCAATGTCCTTCCTGTAATGGCAGTTCCTGAAATTCACCAGCTTTACAGCTGCATAAGCCTTTTCAATGGCCTTGTCAAGATTTTCAGCAACAGCGGTTATTCCAAGAACACGGCCTCCGGCGGTATAATACTTATTGTCCTTAAATTCAGTACCGGCATGAAATACCAGTACGTCAGGATCCTGAAGTGCATCGGGAAGGCCGGTAATCTCAAATCCTTTTTCATACTTGCCGGGGTAGCCGCCCGAAGCCATTATAACACATGCAGCAGCATTATCATACCATTTTATTTCCACGTTTTCCAGTTCTTCATCTATGACCGCATTCATAATTTTCACCAGGTCCGTTTTGAGTCTTGGCAGGATAACCTGGGTTTCCGGGTCTCCGAAACGGGCATTGTACTCTAAAACCTTCGGCCCGTTCTTCGTTAGTATGAGCCCAAAGTAGAGAATTCCCTTAAAGGGCCTTCCTTCAGCGTTCATAGCGTCAACAGTGGGTTTGAATATGCGTTCCATGCAGTATTGTTCCATCTCCGGTGTATAATACCTGCTTGGTGAAAAAGCGCCCATTCCTCCTGTATTGGGTCCTTCATCATTATCATATACTTTCTTGTGATCCTGGGCACTTACCATGGGCTTAATTGTTTTCCCGTCAGTAAATGTCAGTACAGTTACTTCCTGACCTTCCAGGAATTCTTCAACTATTATTCTGCTTCCTGCTTCTCCGAAGGCTTTATTAACCATCATATCCTGCACGGCAGCCCGGGCTTCTTCAAGGTCTCTTGCAATAATTACGCCTTTTCCCAGAGCCAGCCCGTCAGCTTTTATAACAATGGGAAAATTACACCGGGATAAATATCCCAGAGCTTCATTACTGTCGCTGAAAACTTCGTATTGGGCTGTAGGTATACCATTTTTTTTCATGAGGTTTTTGGAGAACACCTTGCTGCTTTCTATCTGTGCAGCTACTGATGTGGGGCCAAAAGCCCTTATTCCGTGCTCTGTCAGGATATCCACCAGGCCTGCCGCCAGCGGGTTCTCAGGAGTAACCACAACCAGGTCAATATTGTTGTTCTCAGAAAACTGCAAAATGCCATGAACATCGTTTGCATCAATATTTACACACCGGGCATCATTTGCAATGCCGCCGTTGCCGGGGGCACAGTAAATCTCATCTGCCAGAGGGCTTTGCTTAAGCTTCCAGATTACTGCATGCTCACGTCCGCCGCTGCCTATAACCAAAATCTTCATAATTTACCTCCGTGAAAACTAGTCTTTTATCAAAACCTTTCTGCCTTCAACCCTGACCCTGTTTTCTGAAATTAACTTAATAGCTTCAGGCAGAATTACCCATTCTGCTTCCTCCATGACCCTTTTCTGTAATGTCTCAGGTGTATCGTCATTTCTGACTTCCACTGCTTTCTGAAGGATAATGGGGCCAGCGTCAGTTTCCAGTTCGACATAATGAACTGTAGCTCCTGTCAGCTTCACACCATAAGCCAAAGCTTCCTTATGGGGAATCAGCCCATAGTAGCCCTTACCGCAAAAAGCCGGTATAAGGGAGGGGTGCACATTGATAATCCTGTTTTTAAATTTGTCTACAAAAGCTTTTCCCACTATGCATGTAAAACCTGCCATGACTATTAAATCGGCCTCTTTTTCGGTAAAATGGTCTATAAGGATCTGGTCATATTCTTCCGTACTCAAACCTTTTTTGGGAATATAATAAGCGGGTATATTATGCTTTTCTGCCCTTGTCAGCGCGTAAGCGTCTTTTTTATTGGAAACTACGGACACTATACCGCAATCTTTCAAATACCCGCTCTCTATTTTATCAATTATTGCCTGCAAATTCGTTCCTCCGCCTGAAACAAGCACACCAAGCCTTAGCATATGTCCACCCCGGTTTCACCTTCTGTCACTTCACCAATGATATAGGCCTCATAGCCGTTACTGCCGAGGTAAGATACTATATCCTCCGCCTGGTGGCTGTTTACTGCCAATACCATGCCGATGCCCATGTTAAATGTATTATACATATCCTTTTCCCCGACATTTCCGGTTCCCTCTATAAGCTTAAATATAGGCAATACAGGCCAGCTTCCTTTATGAATAACGGCCTTTACCCCAGCCGGCAGCATCCTCGGCACATTTTCAATGAACCCGCCGCCGGTTATGTTGCTGATACCTTTTATTTCAAACCTGCTTATTAAATCCAGTACAGGTTTTACATAAATTTTGGTTGGCCTTAGAAGTTCCTCCCCCAATGTCGTATTCAGCACTGTATAGAATTGCATAAGTTTTTCCTCATTAAGCCTGAATATGTGTCTTACCAGTGAAAAACCATTGCTGTGAAGTCCTGAAGAAGCAAGGCCAATGAGTTTGTCACCCTTTTTTATTTTACTTCCGTCGATAATATTCTGCCTGTCCACCACACCAACAGCAAAGCCAGCAAGATCATACTCATCCTCCTGGTAAAAACCAGGCATCTCTGCGGTTTCGCCGCCTATCAGGCTGCATCCTGCCATCAGGCAACCATCTGCCACACCCTTTACAATGTCTGCAGTTTTCTGGGGGATATTTTTCCCCATTGCTATATAGTCCAGGAAAAACAACGGCTCTGCTCCTGAACAAATTATATCATTTACGCACATGGCCACGCAGTCAATACCAACTGTATCATGCTTATCCAGCATAAACGCAATCTTCAGCTTTGTACCTACACCGTCGGTTCCGGAAACCAACACAGGGTCTCTCCACTTCTTTACATCAAGGGAGAAGAGGGCTCCGAACCCCCCTATTCCTGTCAATACTTCAGGCCTGTAGGTTTTTCCCACAAAATTTTTCATAAGCCTGACCGATTCGTAACCTGCCTCAATATCAACCCCGGCATCTTTATAATTGGCCATTACATCAGCACCTCCATATATAGTTTACTCGTCCTTGACTTCAACGGGATAGCATTTGTCAAAACATGCTGTGCAAAAACCGCATTTTGCTCCCTTGGGAGTCTTCAGCAATCCCTCAAGGCTTAAGTATTCAAGACTGTCCGCCCCTATCATGTTCCTGATGTCTTCCACGGTGTATTTGGAAGCCACCAGATCCTTTGTGGACGGTGTATCTATGCCAAAGTAACAGGGATATTTATACGGCGGTGAACTGATCCTGATATGCACTTCCTTAGCGCCGGCATCCTTGAGCATTTGCACTATTCTTTTCGTTGTGGTACCCCTGACAATTGAATCGTCAATCATGACAATCCTTTTACCCTGAATCTCGTTTCTCATGGCGTTGAATTTAATAAGTACCCCTGTCTCACGCTGCCCCTGGCTCGGTTGAATAAAAGTTCTTCCTACATACTTGTTTTTTAAAAGGCCATGCCCGTAAGGAATTCCTGACTCCCTTGAATAGCCTAAAGCCGCATTGAGTCCTCCATCCGGGGCACCAATGACAAGGTCCGCATCCACGGGATGCTCCCTGGCAAGGATTCTTCCTGCTTCAACCCTTGCTTCATGCACGCTTGCTCCGTCAATTATACTGTCAGGCCGCGCGAAGTAAACAAATTCAAAAATACAAAGCTTTGAAGGCTGTTTTTCTTCCGGCATAACGGATTCCAGGCCTTCTTCACCTATAAACAGAATCTCACCCGGCAATATATCCCTTATAAACTCGGCACCTACGGCATCCAGGGCACAGGACTCGGAAGCGATTACATATGAACTCTTTATTTTCCCTATACAAAGGGGTCTGATACCATTTGGGTCCCTCATTGCCACCAGGTGTTTCGGGGTAAGCAGAAGAAGGGCATAAGAGCCGCGAATGGTGGCCATTACCTTAATTAATGTGTCTTTTAGGTTTCCACACAGAATTCTGTTTCTTGATATAAGATTTGCAATTATTTCAGTATCATTAGTGGACTGGAAAATGGCACCGCTGTTCTCCATTTCTTCACGCAACTGAGCTGCGTTTACCAAATTTCCGTTATGGGCCAGGGCTATCTGCCCTACCCTGTATTTTGCCACCATGGGCTGGGCATTTTCACTTACACTGGCTCCCGTGGTAGAGTACCTGACATGGCCTATGGCTATTTTCCCTTTCAGATGGTCCAGGATCACATCATCAAAAACTTCAGGCACAAGGCCCATTTCCTTATGGTACAATATGGTGCCTTTATCGTTGACAGCAATTCCTGCACTTTCCTGTCCCCTGTGCTGAAGGGCATAAAGGCCAAAATATGTGAGCCTTGCCACATCAAGATTGTCTCCGTTGTCATAGACTCCGAATATACCGCATGCTTCTTTCTGCTTAGGCAGTACGTAATTGTTTTCCGTTAACAAAGGCAACACCTCAATTTAGTTTAATTTCTCTCTTAGTTCCCTATCCTTTTTTTCGACATCTTCCGCCATTTTAATCTTGTATTCCTTCATTTTTACCCGCAAATCAGGATATTTGAGCGAAAGGATCTGAACGGCCAAAAGTGCGGCGTTTTCCGCCCCGTTTATGGCAACGGTGGCCACTGGTACGCCTGTGGGCATCTGAACAATGGACAACAATGAATCAAGCCCGTCCAAAGTGGATGATTTGATAGGCAGCCCTATTACCGGAAGGGTAGTATAAGCTGCGATTACACCAGGAAGATGAGCCGCTTTTCCGGCTGCCGCTATAATAACATCTATGCCGTTTTCTTCGGCAGTGGCTGCAAAACGGGCTGCTTTGTCAGGTGTCCTGTGAGCGGAACACACCATGGTCTTTGTTTCAACACCAAAGCTGTCGAGTACTTTAAGGCATTTTTCAACCACCTGGAAATCAGAATCACTTCCCATTATTACAGCAACACAAGGTTTTTTGGATTCCATCATTTCCCTCCTCAATAAAAGAACAGGCAAATGAATCCCGAGTGAAATTCATTTGCCCTTATCAGTCAATCAAATAATTGACAAGAACAGTACAGAACAGTCTGGTGTAAAAACACCAAACCATCTCTGTAAAACTTCACTCATAGTCAACAATTTACGGTTGTTGGTAGAAACTTTCGACCATATTACGAAATTATATGAGCGGTTTTCCTATTAAATTTACATGAGTATACTATCAAACAGATATTGAATTGTCAATTAACCATAATAAACGATATTTTCTGATAAGAAACCTCAGTTTTGTATATTTTTAAGTAATTAAAACCTATTGCCTGCAATGCCTGAACATCAGGATTTTCACCGGTTTCTTCACACATAAGGTTCCATAAACATTCCTCTTTCAGGAATTTTACGCCAGTTCCTTATAAAACTGTCCACGGCGGAGCAATTGGTAGTCAGAGAGGTTACTCCCTTCCAATTTTTCTCTTTATGGCGTATCATATAGTTGGACAACTTCATATCATACGGACATTTTCCATAAATATTGGTCAAATTTATGTTAACCGCCGCTTTGGTGTAAATATTCATCAACCAGCTATATGTGTAAATTATATTCCGGCGGCGGCAAGTTGAATTAAGCTCAAAATACTAAATGAATGGAGGATTCTTAAATGGACAATAACAAAAGGGTATTTCATGTGTGGGAGCGGATTGAGATAGTACTGGAATCTGAAAAAACATATTCAAACCCATACATGGATGTTGATGTATGGCTGGATCTTGTTGGTCCGGACTTCAGAAAAAGAGTGTACGGGTTCTGGGATGGAGGCAATGTTTTCAAAATACGCATAACTCCCGTAAGAACCGGAAAATGGACATGGATCAGCGGCTCAAACCAGAATGATAATGGTTTGAACAATAAACAGGGATATTTCGAAGCAATTGAATGGAGTGAAGAAGAAAAAGCAGAAAACAATTGCAGGCGTGGCTTTGTCAGGGCGACATCAAACGGACACGCTTTGGAATATGCCGATGGAACCCCTTTCTTTATTGTCGGCGATACATGGCTGGCCGGTGCAACTCACAGATACAGATGGTATGAAGATGATATTGAAAGGCCTATCGGACCTGAAGCAGGATTTAAGGATTATGTCAGGTTCAGAAAGAAACAAGGTTTCAATTCAGTAGTTATGATTGCAGGTTTTCCGGCATGGGCAAATGATGAGCATCCCCACAGAATAATACTTGATGATGAAGAAAAAACCGTCCTCAGGGACAGTTGGGTTCATCCTGTAACAAGAAGCGGAAAGGATATGCACAATGAAGGAGGCAGACCATTTTTATTCCCCGGCAAAGTCCCAGGTTATGAAAATGTTTTCCCCGACGTTCACCGGATTAATCCTGAATACTTCAAATATCTCGATAAAAGAATGGATTATCTAAATGAACAGGGTTTTGTACCATTCCTGGAAGTTGCACGCAGGGACGGAACCCCCTGCTGGAAGAAATACTACGATTGGCCAAATGTATATGTGAGATATATTCAATATATATTCAGCAGGTACCAGGCACATAACTGTATATTAAGTCCAATACATTTTGACTGGTGGTTTGGATCGGTACCTGTGGAAGAGTATAATGCATGTGCCAATATGGTATTGGATAAGTACGGACCTCCACCCTTCGGTAATTTACTATCAGCCAATTCAAATCCCTCTACCCTGGTAAATTTTGAGCATGACGGACCTCAAAAATGGCTGACACTCCACTTGATTGGCAATAAACGGGAGCATATGCATTACTGGTACCTGACAGAGATGTTCCATTCAAAGCCAACACGTCCTGTTTTTAATGGTGAACCATACTATGCAGGTTATTTTAACCTGGGTGAACTCTATAAATATGGAGCTGAAGGCGGGACCGAGCTTGATAACCTGTATTGCCGTTCAGGCATGTACGGAGGTTTTCTTTCCGGCGCTTTCGGCGGGCACATGTACGGCGCTGAAGGCATCTGGGGTGCAGACATTGAAGAAGGAAGCAGGTATAAAATGTGGGACGCATTTAAGTGGGAATCCGCCGCACAGCTGAAACACCTGAGAACCTTTGCAATGACATATGGCAAGAGGTACCAGGAGCTTATTCCAAACGCCGAATTGGTAGTGCCCAATAAAGCCGGCGATCCCAGAGGCTACATCGGTTGGGCATTTTGTGCCCATACTCCTGAACGGGATTTATTCCTTTTATATTTTGAAAAGGATTGTCCCGGTGCTGTAGAAATAAGGAGATTGCGGAAAAACAGCACATACAGCGTGAAATGGTTTGACCCAAGAGAAGGTAAATGGTTCAGTGATCCTTCCGTCGATAAAGTTACCTCCGATGAAATCGGAACGGTGTCAATCGAACGCATAAGACCCGATCTTGACTGGGGAATGAGCCTGGTGCTGGATGATAACCAAAATTTGTAAGCAGTTATAAGACATTTCTTCTGCCTGATGGGTTTGCAAAGGTTAACATTTTATTGGCGAACGGACAGTTAACCGGAGCATACCTATCAGGCAAGAAAATCTTTTTACGACAGGAAAACCGTTCCCATGCCGCACCCGTGCCTTATTATGAGCCGATGGATTTGTACCGCTTAAGGCCTGTACGGAAAAAGGCATAACTAGGCAACAGAAACAAAAGCCCTACGATGGGAAGGAACATATAGAACACGTTTTTTTCCCTGTCCAACAGGTAAAGTAGCGGATAATACTGGAAAAGAGCCAAAGGAACCACGAAAGTGAGAAACATCAATATCTTTCTGCCATATATGGAAAAAGGATAGCGCCCGAATTCCCTGCCGCCATCTGTTAAAATATTCATAAATTCCAATCCTTCAATTGTAAAAAAGGTAAATCCGGCATATATAAGGAATAATCCACAGAATATCAAACTGCCGCAGATAACCATTAAACAAAGGGTTAATATTTTATCCCATGTCCATATAACACCACTTTGGGGTGTTGCATAACAGAACACCAAAATAGCCTGTACCAGCCTGCCGATACGTGTTATATCCATTTTTAACGCCAGGATCTGAAAAACTTCGTTTCTCGGTCTTACAAGAACCCGGTCAAACTCGCCGTTGCTGATCATGCGCGGAAACAAGTCAAAACCGCGGGCAAATGTTTCCGCCAATGAAAAAGCCATCAGCATTACGGCTGAACATAAAAGGGCCTGCTCAAAGGTATAATCCTCAACCCTGTTAAAGCGTACAAACATAAAATATACGCCAAGAAGCACGGTAAATGACGTAAACAGTTGTCCCAGCAAGGTTAAAAAGAATGACAATTTATATTGCATCTGGCTCTTTATTTGCATTGCAAGAAATTTTACGAACAGTTTCATTTTAACCCCCCTGCACAATGACTCGTTTCAGTGCATGGTTCATTAAAAGCCGTCCGATAAACACCAGGGCTGTAAGCCATAAAACCTGAAAGACTATACCCCTTACAGCATCCATGCCCGAAATGTTTCCGCTGTAAATCCTGAGAGGCATATTCTGCATGGCTGCAAAGGGGAGCAGTTCGACAACTGCACGAACCGGCTCAGGAAAAAATGGCAGCGGCACAATGGCACCCGCGAGAAAATCGGATATGGCAGAGGTAATTTGCCTTATGCCCATAGATGACAACATATAAAATAACGAAATATACATCAGCATGGAAAAAGCCACAACTACGCCAAGAGCCAGAAATGTTGATACCAGGAACAGCAAAAACTGTCCCATATCCGGCGGCAGTATCAGCCGGTAGGGCTTTGGCAAAAGGGAAGCCACAATGAGTATAGGCAAACATCTTAACGTACAGCGGGCCAGGCGGTTGGCTCCTGCCTGGCAAAACCACCGGGTGTACAGGTCGATAGGACGCACCATTTCATAAGCTATTGAGCCTTCCGTAATGGCTTCAGCAATACTGTTTTCCCAATACCACATCATGAACAGCGTAAGAAATGCCTGTTGCATCCATATGTACGATACTGTATGGGAAAACTCCATGGGGAAAGCATCCGGATTGGCACGGTAAAAGGCAGAGAAGGCAAATATTTCCATAGATCCCCAGGCGAACTGGGTGGCCAGTCCACCCAGCGCAGCAGCACGATATTGAAGGCTGTTGATAAAACGTATCCTAAACAGCGCAATATATTTTTTCATTTATATACTCCATAAACATATAGACAGTCTTTTATCTATATAGAGTAATTATTCCCATTCAATAGTTGCAGGGGGTTTGCTGGTTATATCGTAGACAATCCTGTTTATATGTCCTACCTCGTTTACAATCCTGTTGGATGTCCGCTCAAGTACTTCATAAGGGATCCTTGCCCAGTCAGCTGTCATGAAGTCAGTGGTAGTAACTGCCCGAAGGGCCAATGTATAATCGTATGTCCTTTCATCCCCCATGACGCCTACACTCCTCATATCCGTCAGCACAGTAAAGTACTGGTTAATATCCTTGTCCAGCCCGGCTTTGGCTATTTCGCTTCTGAATATATAGTCAGCTTCCCTCAAAATATTCAGCTTCTCCTCGGTAACCTCGCCGATAATCCTTATGGCAAGTCCGGGCCCAGGGAACGGCTGCCTCCATACAATTTCTTCCGGAATACCAAGCTCCAAGCCTACTTTTCTTACTTCATCCTTGAAAAGGGACCTCAAAGGTTCGATTATCTCTTTAAAATCCACGTAATCGGGAAGTCCGCCGACATTATGGTGGCTCTTGATAACTGCTGATGCCCCGGTGCCGCTTTCCACAACATCAGGATATATAGTGCCCTGAACCAGGAAATCTACGGCCCCTATCTTTTTTGCCTCTTCTTCGAATACCCTTATAAACTCCTCGCCGATAATCTTCCGTTTTTTCTCAGGGTCTGTCACTCCCTTGAGGCGGTCCAGGAATCTCTTTCTTGCATCCACTTTTATAAGGTTTATCTTAAACTTGTTCCTGAATACTTCCTCTACCTGTTCTGCCTCGTTTTTTCTCAGCAGGCCGTGGTCAACAAAAATACATGTAAGCTGCGTTCCCACAGCCTTGTGTACCAAAACAGCCGACACACTGGAGTCAACTCCGCCTGAAAGAGCACAAAGTACGGTTTTGTTTCCTATCTTTTCTTTCAGATACTCCACTGTTTCTTCAATAAAGGATGACATTACCCAGTTTCCTGAGCAACCACATATGTCAAAAAGGAAATTCCGCAGGATTTCATTGCCTTTCGGTGTATGATTAACTTCTGGGTGAAACTGTACACCGTAAATTTTCAAATCATCGTTGCCTATGGCAGCCACGGGACAATTACGGGAAGAAGCTATCTTTTTAAAACCTGCCGGAAGTTCAGTCACCTGGTAGGTATGGCTCATCCAGCAGTAAGTGTCAGGCTCAAGGCCTCTGAACAAGGGACTTGTATTGTCTACCACCAGCTCTACCTTTCCGTATTCCCTGTTATCAGATCTTCCGACACTTCCTCCCATAACGGTACTGATAAGCTGCATACCATAACATATACCCAGCACCGGTATGCCCATTTCAAAAATCCGTGAATCGCAGAACATGGCATTTTCACCGGTAACGGTAGCCGGGCCGCCGGTAAGTATAATCCCCTTAGGTTCCATTTCCTTTATCTTTTCATACGAAGTGTTGTAGGGGAGGATTTCACAATATACATTCGCTTCCCTGACCCTTCTTGCGATAAGAAGATTATATTGTCCTCCAAAATCCAGCACCAGTATTATTTCTCTGCTCATGTACAGTCCACCTTTCGTATCAGAAGTACTTTTCTTTTATATGAAGTATTTTAAAGTGTATTACAATTTGCAAATTCCAGGCTTGTTTCCATAAAAGCCATTTCCTCCATAACAAGCTCATCTGTTCCGTAAAGGTCACCCAGAACCGCCCTCAAGGTATTTTTCCTGCCTTCATTTTTACTACTAATGCCATATCCCACGCAATCTATAATGAATGCAGGCATATTTCCAAAATTGACCGCAAGGTTCTTTATAAGCCCCAAACCAGCGGGCGTTATCAGCGCATTTTCATTTTCATGGTTAATTACCGGTATTTTGGCGTCTTTCAGCATTTCCAAAACTACCGGCATCGGAACGGGAAAGAGGCTGCCGTTGATATCCGCAAAACCTTTACCATCATAAAGTAAGGAAGAATATACTCTTTCAATTTTGAGCAATTTTATGCAAACAAGACAACCTATTATTTCAAGCAGCAGGTGCAAAAAATCCCGGCTGCTTAAATCCAGTTCATCTATACCTTTGTTACGGACTCTTGCCTCAGCTTTCAGTATATCGTGAATAATGCCAATACTTTTTTCCTTAATTACGGTACATAGACCGCTTTCCATGATCAATTCCTTAACATCGCTTAAGTTTTTCGGCCTTTCACAACAGCTTATATTAATTTCAAAGCGGGTGCCTATTGTCTCATTGACCTGTTCTTTTTCAATACAAAAACTGTATCCGCCCAGATTGAGCTTATTCATTTCCAGTAAAAAATCATTTGTATCAATACCAAGGTCCAACAATGATCCAATTGCCATATTTCCGGTAATACCCGAGGAGCAGTCAAAATACAGCACTTTCACGCTTTATTCCTCCAAGCAACGTTTGCTTCCTTCTTTTATTTACTACTTCCTTCTTTAAGTTATATTATTAGTTATTTACGGAATTGTTCATAAGGAATTTCTTTATTCAGTCCGCGCATTTTTTTGATTCCATACCAGGTATGCATTTATGAAGCCGTCAAGGTTCCCGTCCATAACATCGTTTATGTTGCCTTCTTCATAATTGGTTCTGTGGTCCTTAACCAGCGTATATGGGCAAAAGACATATGACCTTATCTGGCTGCCCCAGGCAATTTCCCTCTGTTCTCCCTTTAAGTTATCCAGTTGTTCCCTTTTTTCCCGTTCTTCCATTTGAATAAGTTTGGCCTTCAGCATTTTCATGGCCATTTCGCGGTTTTGATGCTGAGACCTTTCATTCTGGCAGGTTACAATTATTCCAGTAGGCAAATGTGTTATCCTGATGGCCGACTCTGTTTTGTTGACATGCTGGCCGCCTGCACCACTGGACCTGAATGTGTCGATTTTCAAATCATTGGGATTAATATTTACTTCCACGCTCTCGTCAAGTACAGGAATAACTTCCAGTGAAGCAAAAGACGTATGCCTTCTGCCGGACGCATCAAAGGGAGAAATCCTTACGAGGCGGTGTACACCCATTTCGCCTTTTAAATAACCATATGCATTTTCACCGGAAACCTCAAATGTCACACTCTTTATACCTGCTTCTTCTCCGGCCAGAAAATCAAGGGTTTTTACAGCAAATCCCCTTCTTTCAGCCCAACGGGTATACATCCGAAGCAACATCTCCACCCAATCCTGTGCTTCCGTTCCCCCGGCTCCTGCATGCAGGGTAAGGATGGCATCATTGCTGTCATATTTACCTGAAAGAAGTGTTTCGAGCCTTAACTGTGTCAAACCTGCGGCAAATTCATTCAGGCCATTTTCTATATCAGGAACTATAGTTTCATCCTGTTCCTCCAACCCCAGTTGATACAATACATTAACATCATCATATTTTTCTTCCAGGGTCTTAAAAGACTCCAGTTTTTTCTTAAGAGCCTTGAGTTTCTGCAGCACCTTCTGGGAATTTTCCATATCATTCCAGAACGAGGGCTCAGAGGTTTTTGATTCAAGTTCCTCTATTTCTTTTCCCAACGCTCCGATGTCAAAGAGACTCCCTCATTTCGTCCAGATCTTTCTTGAGAGATGCCAGTCTGGCACCGTACAGTTCAAACTCTATCATTAGATCAACTCCTTAATATCCAATAAACAGTATCTCCATTTTTCATATTATAATAGTAAATTTCTTGATTTTAGGAGCATTAATATTAGTAATTATATTAGCATAATTGCAATAATACCGGCAAGATAACAAAGCTGTGCTCCAATATAGCATATTCCACCCGTGAAAAGGGTTTGCCAGTTCTAGACAATCTGCGCAGCCCTCTGGGTTGAACAGGCAGGAAGCCTGTTTACAAACCTCTCTATTCTCCTTAATGCCTCAAATATGTTCTCCATGGAGTTGGCATAGGTTGCCCTTATGAAACCTTCGCCGCAGCTTCCGAAAGCTGTTCCGGGAACTACCAGCACCTTTTCTTCCAGAAGCAGTCTCTCACAGAACTCGTCTGAACTTAGGCCTGTGGACTTAATTGACGGAAAAACGTAAAACGCTCCCATGGGCTCAAAGCAACTGAATCCTATTCTTCTGAAGCCGTTGAGAATTACCCTTCTTCTCCTGTTATATTCCCTGACCATGCTCCTTACTTCTTCGTCACCGTTTTTCAGAGCCTCAATTGCTGCATACTGGGCAGTGGTAGGTGAACACATTATAGCATACTGGTGTATCTTGGTCATCTGGCTGATTATGTCCGGATGACCGCATGCATAGCCTATCCTCCAGCCTGTCATGGCATATGCCTTGGAAAAACCGTTTACCACTACCGTCCTGTCCTTCATTTCTGGAAAAGAGGCTATGGAAACATGTTGTCCTTCATATGTCAGTTCCGCATACAGTTCATCGGATATGATGAATATCTCCTTGTCTTTCAGTACTTCTACAATCTTTTCAAGGTCCCTGCGGTTCATTACTGCCCCTGTGGGATTGTTGGGGAAAGGCAGAATCAGTACCTTTGTCCGTTCGGTTATGGCATTTTCCAAAAGTTCCGGGGTCAGTTTAAAGTTATCTTTATCCTGAAGTTCTATGATAACAGGAGTAGCGCCGGTAAAAACAGTGCAGCCTTTATAGGCCACAAAACACGGTTCAGGTATAATTACCTCGTCACCGGGGCCCACAAGGGCACGAAGGGCAATGTCTATGGCTTCACTGCCTCCGACGGTTACAAGAATTTCCCTGGCCGGGTCATATTCCAGATTGAACCTTCTTTTTAAATAACTTGAAATTTCAGCTCTCAGTTCAATAAAACCTGCATTGGAAGAATAATGGGTATGACCTTTTTCCAGTGAATAGATGCCGGCTTCCCTGATACTCCATGGAGTAACGAAGTCAGGTTCCCCAACTCCCAGGGAAATGGCATCTTTCATCTCATTTATCAGGTCAAAATACTTTCTTATGCCTGAAGGAGGCATGTTCCTGACCTGTGGAACAATTTTGTCCTTAATGTTCATAACACCACTACCTCCCTGTCGTCCTTTTTCTTCTTTTCAAAGATGAAGCCGTCATCCTTATATTTTTTAAGTACAAAATGGGTGGAGGTGCTTACCACAGAATCAATAAGGGCCAGTTTTTCAGCCACAAACATGGCGACTTCCTTAAGCGTCTTGCCTTCAACAACCACTGTAAGGTCAAATCCACCCGACATGAGATAGCAAGCCTTTACCTGGGGATATCTATATATACGCTCGGCTATTTTGTCAAAGCCTTCGCCCTTCTGAGGTGTTACTCTGACTTCTATCAAGGCGGTCACCAGTTCCTTGGATGTTTTTTCCCAGTTGATCAGAGTATTGTAACCTGCTATTACATTTTCTTCTTCCAGTCTTTTTATCTCCGCCTTTACTTCCTCAACGTCCTTATTCAGCATCAATGCTATTTCTTCAACGGTGAATTTTCCGTTTTTCTCCAATATTTCCAGTAATTCTTCAGTCATATCTGACCTTCTGTCCATGATATACTACCTCCTGATACCAGTATTTATCGATAAAATTAAAAAACCTTCTTCCCAAAAAGGGACGAAGGTTAACTTCCGCGGTACCACCCAAATTAGTGCTGTACTAATACAACACTCACTCTCACGGCACATATATATGCCTTCCTCTTTAACGGGAGGATGCGTCTGCCTCTAAATCAGCGGTTCTCAAGGAGATGCTCCAGGGCTGCCTTCCATCAGACATCTTCACCGGTCTCACACCACCTGCCGGCTCGCTTGGAAGATTGTTCCGATGTACTCTTCCCATTCATCACATTTAAAATATATATACTGAAATATAGTTGCATAATATTATATATTATTGACAGTTAAATTGCAACTATTTCATCATCTGTTTTTTCAGCCGGTTCATCAACCAGGCCTCCAAGCTGGGCCTCAAACTTCTTCAGAACGCTCACAATCTCACTGCGCAGGGCTTTAATTTCCTGTTTGGCGTCCACTAATTTTTCCCTTTCAACTTCTGTCAACCGCTCGATTTCCGCCTTTTCTTCCAGGGCCTGCTGCTTGGCTTCCGCCAGAATCTTTTCAGCCTCTTCCTTGGCTGTTATCAGGACTTCTGCTATTTTCGCCCTGTCCGATTCAATCTGACTTGCTTTCATTGAAAGGGCATCATATTTTTCTTTTATATCATTGTGCTCCTGGACCAGTTTATCTATTTCATCCTGTTTTTCCCTGATCTTGTCATTAAATTCTTTGATTATTTTCTCCAGGTACTTGTTCACGTCAGACTTGCTGAACCCAAATAGTGATGTTCTGAAGCGTTTTTCACCGGCCATGTGTATCCCCCTTCATAACAACATTACTACTTCTATTATAAAGTAAACATAAAAAAAAGTATATAATTATACATAGTTATATTAAGCGGGTGAACTTATGAAATCAGCCTATGCTGCCGGTGATTCCGACTTATTATAATTACATGTGTATATATATTCTTTATTTAGTTACAGCCAGCAAAAGCTGCCGGTTTCATTTCTATCTGGTCCAGTTTTATAAATGCTTGTCTATTACCTGGGCATATTCTCTTTTACTTCTTGCGCCAATAAGCCTCTCGGCAATCTGTCCGTCCTTGAATATCAGAACCGTAGGTATGCTCATAATACGAAACTGGGCAGCAATTTCCGCCTCATCGTCCACGTTGAGCTTGGCAACCTTGATTTTGCCGTCATAATCCTCAGCCAGTTCATCTATTACCGGAGCAACTATCCTGCAAGGTCCGCACCACTGAGCCCAAAAATCCACAAGAACAGGGATGTCTGATTTTTCAACAACCTCCGAGTAATTGTCCTTTGTTAATGTAATTACCTTATCACTTGCCATTACTAAAGCCTCCCTAAATGTTAATAGTTACATCAGCGTGTTAATTCATTTTTACCCATTTCCGCAATTTATAAACTTTATTCTGCAATTTTCATGAATTCATATGGTAAATATTCCCTTAACATCAGTTTCATATAAATTTTATTGCTTGAAAAAGTAAATGTCAAATAAATACAAATCTATAAATTATCCAAAAATATGTATGGATATTTTTCAGATACTGTACCGATATACTCCGAAACAGGAACCCATATGCTGCAAAAGGAGTAACATGAAGATTTATAAAGATTTATAAAATTGACTATGAATAAATACAACCATATAATAAAATAAAGATGAAAACCGGTCATTTACGGGAGGAAACAAATGAAAAACACATTTACAGGAAAGCTGATTGTGTCCGTATTGGTCATAATCACTGTGTTTCAAATTCCCTTTGCAGCTATAGCCGGTACCGATATCAACGCAACGCCTGACAATCCTTACCGTCCTGAAGTCAATGCCGTTTCCGCGATACTCACGGACTCAGTAAGGGGCCAGATACTTTATGGGAAAAATATCGATGAGCGTTTACATATTTCAGTAGCTAGTAAAATCATGACAGCGGTTGTGGTTTTGCTCCATTCAAACATTAACGATATGGTGACAGTGTCCAAGGAATCAGCAGAATCAGAAGGATCCACCCTGCTCCTTGAGCCTGGCGAAAAATACAGGTTGGAAGACCTGGTTTACGCCATAGTATTGAGGTCCTACAATGACGCCGCCAGGGCTCTTGCAGAACATACGGGCGGCTCTGTCGAGAAATTCGTTACCATGATGAATGAGCTGGCTGAAGAACTGGGTCTTAAAGATACACACTTTGTAAATCCTACAGGTCTCTATGCGGAAGGCCAGTATACCACAGCCAGGGATTTGGCTGTTCTGATAAAGTACGCCATCAGCATACCTGAGTTTAACAGGATTTTTTCATCAAGGACAAAAATTTGGACCGGTGACGGAAATTTCGAAATAATGACCAATCAAAACATGCTGTTCTGGGAATATGAGAGTGTGGACGGAGGGAAAACAGGTTATAACGAAGAGGAAAAAAGAACTATAGTCACCACAGCCACAAAAAACGGCCTCCGGCTTATCGCTATACTTATGGACAGTCCGCCGGAAGCATATTATGAAGATACCAAGGCCCTCCTTAACTATGGATTTAACCATTTCATGCGGGATGTTCTTGTCTCCAAAGGTGAAGTTTTTGAAACTATCCGGGTGGGAGAAAATGAGGTTAACTTAATCAGTGCCAGCGATATTTACTATATTCATCCACGCGGTGATGACTATATAAAGAATATAAACTACACTATACAGGAATCCATTAAACTCCCCGTCACAAAAACACAAATCCTGGGTACTGCCAGGTTTGAGCTGGATGACGGTACCTTTATTGAGATAAGCCTGTATCCGGACAGGGAATTAAAAGAGCCGGAGAGCAAGATGGAGTTCTTTAAAAGAACATTAATGGAGCACAGGGATATATTATATCTTCTAGGGGCACTTCTTGCTGTTGAGGCACTGATTCTTGTAAGCAAGATTATAAAGCTGGCCTATAAAGCGTTTAAACTTCTTATCCAGAAAAAATAAAGTCACTGGTTGTTCAATCCTTCCACGAAATCATAAACCATTTTTGAAATCAGTGCTATTGTTTCGTAAGCTTCCTGCTCTTTCGCGCCTTTTGACATTACACAGATAATGTATGGTTCCCTTTTTGCAAATACAATACCCACATCATGATATGTCTGGTATTGGTTTCCTATTTTATGGGCAACCCTTATCCCTTCCGGAAGATACTTGGGCAGCCTGTCATTAAAAACTGTATTCTCAAGATTATGCAGTAACTCATCCCCCAGTTCCTTGTTATTCATGCAGAAATCATAAAGGAGTTCCAGGTACAAACCCATATCCACGGGACAGGACACATTCTTTATATCGTCAACCACCTGGCCTCCAAGGCTTCTCAGGTAATCCTTGAACTTCTTCCTGTCCACCATATCAAGTAGCATATTTGTGGCTATATTGTCACTTACTACAATGGAAAGCTTTGCAAGTTCTCTTACTGTAAATTTCGTACCAGGTTTTTCAAACTGAATTCTCCCTGAACCGCCTTCATAGAATTCTTCCCTGTACTCAAGCTCCTTGTCAGGGTCCAGCAGGCCTTGTGCTATCTGGCTGTATATAAGCAGGTTCAGGGGGATTTTTATGGTACTTGCAGCAATGAACTCCTCGGTGGCATTTATGCCAAATTCGCTTTTACTGTACAATCCTTTGAAGTAAATGCCATAAAAGCCATTCTTATCCTCAATGAACCTGATGATTTTATTCCTTAACTCTGGTATGTCAAGTTTGGGATAATCCTCATTTTGCATTTCTTCCCGGACTTTATCCATGCCTGTTTCCAGGGCATCCGGTAAATCTGTCCCTGAAGCCTCCATTTTTGAATTTGCGGTCAAAGGCTTCATGTTGTCTGCACTTTCTATACTGTATTGAAACTCGTGCCTGCTGTAAATATTCTGCTGCAATCTGTTTGAGGCAAGGAGAGCCAGGCATGCCAGTCCCACGAAAAGAAGTATCCGAAATACCGCCATATTGAATCTGCCTGTAAGTTTCATGGCCAATACCTTTAAAATACCTCTGGATTAAATATTGACCTTCACGAAACAAATTGACCGTTGTGATCTGAATCTATACAATATCAGTTCTGCATGGCGTTCGTCTTTCTATCCTGCCGGTCCACCTACCGCACTTGTCTCCCCAGCAGGCCGTGACATTTCCGCCTGATAATATTTCGATTACTTCACAGCCATTGGAACAGCCGTCACATTCAAAACTTTTGGCAGCGTATTCTTTTTTCAGTGTTTCAAAACCGTAAAACCTGCTTTCCCCTTTCGTTCCATTCATTACGGTCCTGGCTGCAATGGCTGCTCCATAAGCTCCCATCACGTCATAATGTTCAGGGATTATTACCTCTGTATTCAGTGCCTTTTCAAAAGCCTTTACAATCCCTATGTTTGCCGCAACTCCGCCCTGAAATACCACAGGAGGTTTTATTTCCTTGCCTTTGGCCAGGTTGTTGAGGTAATTCCTGACCAAAGCCTCACACAAGCCGGCTATAATATCTTCCACCCGGTGACCGGTCTGCTGTTTGTGTATCATGTCAGACTCCGCAAATACAGCGCACCTGCCGGCAATTCTCACAGGATTGCGTGATTTTAGGGCATATGCTCCGAATTCTCCTATAGGTATTTCCAGCCTGGCAGCCTGTCTGTCAAGAAATGAACCTGTACCGGCTGCGCATACGGTGTTCATGGCAAAATCGTAGACGATGCCATCTCTTAAAATTATTATTTTTGAGTCCTGGCCGCCTATTTCCAGTATGGTGTTTACGCCAGGAACAAGTTTTTGTGCGGCAAGGGCATGAGCAGTTATTTCGTTCTTTACTATGTCCGCACCCACTATTGCGTCGGCAAGCTGCCTGCCGCTGCCCGTTGCTCCGACGCCCCATATACTTATATTGTTGCCATGTTTTTGAAAAATTATGTTCAAAGCTTCACAAATGGCATTAATAGGCCTTCCGCCAGTTCTCAGGTAGACCTTATCCAATAAATTGTCATGCCGGTCTGTCAGAACAACATTTGTGCTGACCGAACCGACATCAACACCCAAATAGCATTGATCAATCAAATGTATATTACCTCCGTTCAAAGGCTTTTTTTATTGTGAAATGGGTTTTATCTTGCTTTACACGTCCCGCGCCTTTTATACAGCAAGTCAATAAATGCCTCAACCCTTGTCATATAACCGGCTTCCCCCGTCATTTCATCAATAATCAATGTAAGTACCGGCAACTCCCTGTCCCTGCTTACTCTGGCCAGGATACTCTGACTTACAATTTCGGGCATACAGCCAAGGGGGTATATCTGAATAATACCGTCATAACCTTTATTGGAATAAATAACAGTGTTTCCTATGGTCTCCTGGGCATGTCCCCCGATCATTTTTCCCAAATATGGCTCGGCTGCCTTGGCAAATGCCATATCTCTCGGGAGGTTCAAGGCTTTTTTTATCATATGCTCTACTATCCACCCACTGACAGTAACCGAACGGTGAACTTCTATATCCATATGGCCAAGCCTTTCTTCAATCTCCATGTTTGTATGTGAATCTATAGTGGTATAAATTTCCCCCACTATGCCAATTTTCAGAGGCTTTTTATCATCAATGGTTTTGATCCTGGAAATATTGTTGAATGCTTTATCAATAAGTTTTTCTATATCGCGTGCGCCTTTGTGTTTCAGCACTTCCTGACGGAATGCCCTGTAGATATTGCTTGTCTCTCCTTTATTTATCTCCCGGGGGCGCACACGAAAGCAAAGCCTTTCAAGCTCATCCACCCTTACCGAAATGCGAGTGGCAGCTCTTACGGCATTTAAAATTTTTATGATGTTAAAATTACCTGCTACCCGCTTAATCCTTCGTAAAAGTTCCATTACATCACCATAAGGTGGTTCAAGGGCAATCACATCCATGGGACAGCCCACGTCTTCCAGTATCTCCCGCTGCATTTCACAATAATATCCAAACCTGCACGGACCACATCCGCCTGTCATTAAGACAGTATCTGCACCCATCCGGTATGCTTCCATGAGGTTTCCCACGGTTATTTTAAGGGGCAGGCAGGCACTTTCCGGTACATATCTGGTCCCCATCTCCAATGCCCGCCGGTTGTTAAAAGGCGGGATTATGTAATCAATATTGAGCTCGTCCAGTAAAACTTTTGCAGTTATATATGTTTTACCCAGATGAGGAAAAGTAACCTTCATTGTTCTTCCTCCAATTTATTGTGTCAATGAACGCTTCCAGACGCGTATCCAGACCAGCTTCTCCGGTATGCTCGTCTATGGCGATGGTCATAAACGGTATATTCGAAGATGCCCTTACTCTCTTTTCTGAAAGATATGATACAAATGAATCGATACCACAGCCGAAACTGGTGATATATACTATTCCGTCAATGCTATCCTTCAGGTTTTCAATTATATGATATGTACAACCTATTGCCGTTGTTCCATACTCCCAGAACATAGCTTTTTTTAGATGTGCTGAATTTTTCCTGATTAAACCCGTATCAAACATATCCATGGTGAGGACTGAACAGCCAAGGGCTCTTAATTTTCTCACAATATTCAGGTTCATAAAGCTGTCGCAGGTATTGTAAACATGTCCGAGAAGGAGAATTTTCATGGTATTTTTCCCTTTTTCCATGACTTTCCTTCCCTCCAGTAAATCACCTGGGAAATACCCTTGCTTTACCTCTTCCCGGTAATTGCGGTATTGAGCAAGGGCATTACGATATGCTTTCTTTATTTCTGTTCTATTTTTGCCAAGCCTGATACCTGTTTCCAAAAAAGGCTTAAATGAGTTTCTACGGCTCTTTCTTAGGTTGACTTCCGTGTCAATAATTTCAGGGAGATTGTCAAAAGAGCTCCTTATCATATCGGGGAGTCCGCCGAACTTGGGGCATATATATTCATTCCTTGAAATGCTTGTAAATCTCGGGATAAAAAGATAATCCACCTTATCCTTAATTTCAAAAACATGGCCGTGGTAAACCTTTATGGGAAGACATGCCTCGTCAACACACCATTTAATTCCCTGGTCCAGTATTTTCTTGTCAGTATTTCCGGAAACCAGTATAGTTACATTGATTTCATCAAAAAAAACCTTCCATAACGGAAAGTAACGGTAATAAAACAGCCCTTTCGGTATTCCCACAGTTACCATGTCAACACCTCTTAAGGTATTATTAACGGCACAAAAACCCTTTATTCACATTGACATATAATTGTTAATATATGGTAGTATTATATTAGTTGATGAATTTTACAGGGGGAGAAATTATGGACGACATTTTGGAGTTTCTTAAGGAAAAATATAACGGTAGTGATGTTAATCCTTTAAACGGCGGAGGAACAAACAGGTCCTTTACAGTCTCCCGCAATGGTGAAACCACTCTGGTCAAAGTTACCGGTATCAGTTCAGAAGATATAGTCAATGAATATAATACTTTGCAGCTCTTATCCGCAACAAAAATAAGTCCGAAAGTGTACAACCTTTTCTATATCGGTGAAAGGGCTTGTATTGAAATGGAATTCATTAAGGGAAAGAGCATGCTGGAAATAATACTCTTGGAAAAACATTATCAGCTATTCATTCATGGCATTTGAACAACATAAATACACTCAGGAAAGCAAGTTTTTCAGATCCTGACAGTTTTCGGGAGATTGATTATGTACCCCGGGAACTCCTTGACAAAGCTATTGATATGATTGGAAGTATAAAACTGAACGACAATGACTTTATATTAACCCATGGGGATTTCGGATATCATAATACCCTTATAACGGAAGATCAATTGATAAAGTTGGTTGACTGGGAATTTGCAGAACTCAACCACCCGCTAAATGACATCGCCTGCCTGTTTTTCTGGATCCACCTGCACTTTAAGGAAAATGCGGAAGAACGTTGCAGGCACTTCATAAATGCTTACAGGGAAAACTTATCTGTCAGTAATGAAGAATTGCTTATGCCATTTTGTGTATATAAAGTCCTTTCTATTATGAAAAGAACACTTAAATTACCTGATTATGTGAAAAAAGAATGGATAAGAAGGTTGGAATGGATTGTGCATGAGCGTTTTGCGATGTAAAAAATTAAAGCGGTATGGCATTTCTGCCATACCGCCTTACGCTCATCAAATTGTGTCAATAGAACCGTCCCCGTGACAACGGGTTCATGACATTAGGCTTTTCCGCTGCAGCCGAGAACGTTTCTGATTTTATGCTTTACAATTTCCTTAATTAAATCCCTGCCTGCGCCCAGGTATTTCCTCGGGTCAAAGTTGGTGGGATTCTTGGCCAGGTCTTCTCTGATGGCGGCAGTCATGGCAAGCCTTAAGTCAGAGTCTATGTTAATCTTGCAAACTGCCATGCTGGCAGCCTTTCTCAACATATCTTCCGGAACACCCTTTGCGCCTTCCATTTGTCCGCCATATTTGTTGATTATATCTACATATTCGGGAATAACTGACGATGCACCGTGGAGCACTATCGGGAAACCGGGAAGCCTTCTCTGGATTTCTTCCAGTATATCAAAACGAAGTTTTGCCTCACCTTTGAACTTGTATGCCCCATGGCTTGTACCAATGGCAATAGCCAGAGAATCTACGCCGGTTCTCTTAACGAATTCTTCAACCTGGTCAGGATCTGTAAATGCTGCGTCCTTTTCGGATACATTTACGGCATCCTCGATGCCGGCAAGTCTTCCAAGTTCGCCTTCAACAACTACACCCTTGGAATGGGCATAGTCCACAACCTGCTTTGTAATTTCAATGTTCTTTTCAAAGGGATGCTTTGAACCGTCAATCATAACTGACGTAAAGCCACCGTCAATACATTGCTTGCAGATCTCAAAATCTTCACCATGGTCAAGATGTATTGCAATGGGAAGTCCTGTATCCTCAACTGCTGCCTCGATAAGTTTCATCAGGTAAACATGTTTTGCATATTTTCTCGCACCTGCAGAAACCTGGAGAATCAAGGGAGCATTCTCTTCCTTAGCGGCTTCCGTGATACCCTGAACTATTTCCATATTGTTTACGTTAAAAGCGCCTATGGCATATCCGCCTTCATACGCTTTCTTGAACATTTCAGTAGTTGTTACCAATGGCATTTCAATTCACTCCTTCTTTTACGGTATAATTTCCTAATGCCAATTATTTGTAGCTTTCCCTGTTCGTAATAATTTTATCAAACTGTACTGTAAAAGCAAGCCTTTTATATGTTTGATTTTTAACATCCTTTATGTTATATTTTTTATGTAATTTTATACAGTAGCAGTGTCTTAATAATTTATACAAAAGCAAAAACAATAAAATATAGATTATTAATTCACAATAATGGCGTAAGTTTTGTTGCATAAACAAGGAGGTAATAGAGCAATATGAGTAGGTTAGTAGGTAACTGCATGTTCGGCCAGTCCGGCGGACCGACTTCCGTAATTAACGCAAGCGCTTCGGGTGTTATCCAGGAAGCCCTTAAGCAGAATGACATACAAAAGGTATACGGACTTGCACACGGTATCAAGGGATTATTGAACGAAGACTTTTACGACATGAGTTGCGAAAGTTTGGAATCATTGAACCTCTTAAAAACAACCCCGTCTTCAGCACTTGGTTCAGTCCGGTATAAACTCGCTGATCCTGATAAAGACGATACGGATTTCAAAAGAATCCTTGAAGTTTTCAAGAAATACAATATCAGGTATTTCTTCTACAACGGCGGAAATGACTCCATGGACACCTGCAACAAAATAAGCAAGTTTATGCAGAAAGTCGGTTATGAATGCCGTGTAATGGGCGTTCCAAAGACTATTGACAATGACCTTTGGGGCACCGACCACTGCCCGGGTTATGGCAGCGCAGCAAAGTATATTGCAACATCAACCATGGAAGTATACCTGGATGCCAGAGTATATGACACTAGCATGGTAACAATTCTTGAAGTCATGGGCAGAAATGCGGGATGGCTTACCGCTGCTACAGCTCTGGCCGCTTACAAGGGATTGGGTCCTGACCTTATTTATCTGCCGGAAATTACATTCGATTTGGATAAATTCCTTTCAGATGTAAAGAAAGTTTATGACAAAACAGGAAAAGTACTGATTGCCGTTTCCGAAGGCATCAAGGATAAAGACGGCAGGTATATATCTGAATACGGTTCCGACATGGCAAAACAGAAAGACGCTTTCGGCCATGCCCAACTGGGAGGTCTTGCGTACACCCTGGCAAATATAGTTAAGAATGAAATGTCGACCAAGGTAAGAGGAATTGAGTTCAGCCTTCTGCAAAGATGTGCAGCCCATATGGCTTCATTGACCGACGTTGAGGAAGCCTTCATGGCAGGGCAGGCAGCAGTTCAGTATGCCGTTCAGGGTATAACGGACAAAATGGTTGCTTTCGAAAGGGAAGAAGGTCCTGAATATAAGTGTAAGATCAAGCTGGTGGACCTCTCTGATGTAGCAAACACCGAGAAAAAGATCCCACGCGAATGGATTAATGAGGAAGGAAACGGCCTTAATCAGCAGTTTATTGACTATGCCCTTCCGCTTATTCAGGGAGAATCCAGACCTCCGTTTGAAGATGGTCTGCCCAAGTTTGCGAAGCTCACCAAAACTCCTGCCAAAGAAGCTTAAAATAAGCCTTAAAATACCACCCGAAAATCAAGGCTCTGCGTCAATAGTTGGGGTGGGGCTCAAGTAGAATGAAATATCGATATATTTTTCCAGCGAGTAGTCATCAGATTGCTCGCTGGTTTTATTTAATTCAGTACTTAGATGAGGGCAAT
>Ga0134102_1000064_pt1 | contig 126387 bp, 128 predicted proteins | sample 13_3_2metaG_FD_94447 | JGI IMG/M metagenome (GOLD analysis project Ga0134102, IMG submission 94447) | Switchgrass degrading microbial communities from high solid loading bioreactors in New Hampshire, USA - 13_49_3.3_201_A3 metaG | ecosystem: Engineered > Bioreactor > Semi-continuous >...
GTTATTATTCATATATAACTCATGGTACTCCTTTGCTAATGTTTTTCTTTGGTTATTAAACATTTTACAATGGATTACCATGAGTTTTCTATATATTACGGCATTTTATTTTACAACTTCCCTAATATTCCAACACCATAGCTTAGAATAGCTATAATAAGTCCTGAAACTGCTGCGCCTCCAGATACAGCTAAAAAAGCCTTTTTAAATTCCAAATGAAGAAAAGAAGCTGCCAGAGACCCTGTCCATACCCCTGTTCCCGGAAGCGGTATAGCAACGAATAAAAAAAGTCCTAAGAGTTCGTATTTTACAATATTCTTGCTTTTTTTCATAGTTCTATTCTCAATCCACTCGATCATCGGGCGCAACCATTTGAATTTCTTTAAAATTGCAAACGATTTATTTACAAATAAAATAATAATCGGGCATGGAAGAATGGCTCCTATTAAGGTTAGTATATATACCTCCCAAAAACCGATACCCCGTATAATACCATAGGGGATGGCTGCCTTTTGCTCCAATATGGGAATCGCCGCAATGAAAAGAGTCATCCATTCTTTTGAAATAAAATTCATGACTTCACCTATCCTATATTTGTTCTATATAATTGTACACGGTTCTATGATGAATTATAACATAAAAAAAGTCACCATTAAAGGTGACTTTTTAGTTGTTTATAAAGTACATTGGCTAAGCCTATGCCGTTGGATTGTGAAGCATTTTTTGCATATTCTTCATCAAGCATCTCCTGAAAAATTTCTTCTGCCTGGCTTTTTTCAATAAGTCCTCCCGGCTGAATCGTTCGTCTCATTTCTTTAAAGAGTTGATTAATAAAATAGGATTCAAACTCCTGGCAGGCTTTTTTTAAGGCTTTATCGTCCTTTTCTTCTGAAGCCTTTTTAAGTACGGATTCAAAATTTTCCAGTTCTTGACTTTGCTTTTTGGTTTCATATGCATTGCTTACAGGATAGGAAGTGGAAAAATCAATTCCATTGGTTTTCATGATTTTATTTTACCTCCTATCGTTTAAGTTGATTTGCCTGAGCAAGCATATCGTCAGATGTTTGGATAGCTTTTGAGTTGATTTCATAGGCTCTTTGAGCAACGATGAGCTTAACCATTTCTTCAACAACTTGAACATTAGAGGCTTCCAAACTTCCTTGAATTAATCTGCTGGGTTTAGTAACATCTCCATCTGCCTCATAAACAGGTTGCCCTGATGCAGCGGTTTGTCTTACAAGGTTTCGCCCTACATCTTCAAGACCTGCTCTATTGGGGAACTGAACAACTGCCAATTGAGCTATTTCAACAGTTTCTCCGTCCTCATCCACATAAGAAATAATACCATCTTCTCCAATAATTAAATCAGAAATTTTTACTTCCGGATCAAAGTAAATAGGCTCTTCATCTATGCTTAATACAGGATATCCGTCAGAAGTCACAAGCATTGTCTCATCATCCACTACACTCACTTTAAAGCTTCCATCTCTGGTATACATAATTTCTTCATTTGGCCCTTGCACAGCAAAAAATCCTTCCCCATCAATCGCAATATCTAAGGGGTTATTTGTCACTTCAATATTACCCATAGAATAGTCTTTAACGGTGGCTATAGGTCTGACACCATAACCTATTTGAATACTTACTGGCCTTCCGGCGCCATTTTCGTCTACTCCTGCTTTTTGCATGGTTTCATATAAAAGAGATTTAAATTCTACCCTGCTTTTTTTATAACCCACTGTATTCACATTTGCTAAGTTATTTGAGATATTATCCACATTCAATTGCTGGGATGTCATTCCCGAGGCTGCTGTCCATAATGAACGCATCATTTCACATTCCCCCTATCATATTATACTCTTCCAACATCGTTGACTGCTTTCCCTAAGGTTTCATCATGAGTTTGAATTGCTTTTTGATTGGCTTCATAAATTCTTGTAGCTGTAATCATATCTACCATTTCTCGTATTACATTAACATTAGAACCTTCTAAAAATCCTTGTACGATTCGACTTTCAATATTTTTTTCTGTAGTTTCTTCGGTTCTTTCCAATAAATTATCTCCAAGTTTGCTGAGGGTCTCAGGATTTTCAAATTCTACTATTCTCAATTGATCTATAAGCTCATCATTGACATATATATTACCTGACTCATCAATGCGTACATCTCCCTGGCCTATGCGAATTGGTCCATTTTGGCCAAGTACCATATTCCCTTCTTTGGTCATAAGCATTCCATTCGCATCCAGTGCAAAAGAACCGTCCCTTGTGTATACTTCTCTGCCGTCTTCCATGCCTACAGCAAAAAAAGCTTTTCCTTGGATAGCTACATTTAGCGGATCATCGGTTTGCTTAAGGGTACCCTGAGTATAATTTGTATAAACTTGATCATTATATAATCCTAAGCTCATACGTCCAATATTACGGTTATTTGAAAATCCATTTTTTCTATCTTGTATGCGCTTTGTGAGTTCCTCAGGGAATGAACGTGACACAACAATATCCTTTTTATATCCGGTAGTATCTACATTGGCTAAGTTATTCGTCAGAATATCCATTTTTTCAAACTGTGTTTTCATTCCAATTGCAGAAGTGTATAATCCTCTAATCAAGTCAAGTCCCCCTATTAATTAATAAATTTTTATTTTTTCCCGCCTGCCATAAACTCTACATATTTACCAGTTCCAATTGCTACACAGGAAATAGCATCCTCTGCAATAATCACATTAATGCCTGTTTTTTCTTTTATTAATTTATCAAGGCCATAAAGGAGTCCTCCGCCTCCAGTCATAACAATGCCTCGGTCTGAAATATCTGCTGCCAGCTCCGGTGGAGTTTTTTCCAATACACCATGAACTGCCTCAACAATACTTGCAACAGGTTCTTGAAGAGCTTCAAGCATTTCTTCAGAAGTTACTGTAATCGTTTTAGGGAGTCCAGTGATGAGGTTTCTTCCTCTAACGTCCAGAGAAACAGGCTGGGTTCTTGGGTAAGCTGTTCCTATATTAATCTTCAAGTCTTCTGCTGTTCTTTCTCCTATTAAAACATTATGCTTCTTTCTCATATATCGGACAATTGCTTCATCGAAATTATCCCCAGCTATTTTTAATGAAGAACTTACAACAGTGCCTCCAAGGGAAATTACAGCAATATCCGTTGTTCCTCCTCCAATATCCACAACCATACTTCCACAAGCTCGTCCTATATCTATTCCCGCACCAATAGCAGCAGCAATAGGCTCTTCGATCACAAATACCTGCCTTGCCCCTGCCTGTCTTGTTGCATCTTCTACAGCCCTTTTTTCCACTTCCGTTACTCCGCTTGGAACACATACTGCAATACGTGGTTTTAAAAGGAGCTTTCTTCCTACTGCTTTTTGAATAAAATATTTTAACATTTTTTCTGTTATATCATAATCGGAAATAACACCTTGTCGTAAAGGACGAATAGCAACAATATTACCAGGCGTGCGGCCTAACATTCTTCTTGCTTCTTCCCCCACTGCAAGGATCTGACGTGTATTATTATCAATCGCTACAACTGAAGGTTCTTCCAATACTATGCCCTGTCCTTTTATGTATACAAGAACACTGGCAGTTCCTAAATCAATTCCAATATCTGTTCCAAACATTTTCATTCTCCTTTGTACTCTCATAAAATGTTATCGTCATTTATTAGTAAAAATATTATACCTTCCATACTATTTTCATTTATCTTATTATATCTAATTTGTGTAAAATATTCAAAGGTATTTCCTATGAAATTTTGCAAAATAATAACTAGGAAGTATACCTCCCTAGTTATTATTTTATATCGTATTATCTTTTCTTTTTACCTTTTTTAGTTAAATTCATGTATTTTTCTTTGGTGGCCAAACCGCCTCGAAGATGTCTTTCCGCTTTATTAAATTCCAAAACTTTTCTCGCCTGTATAGCCAGTTTTGGATTTATTTTTTCCAATCGTTCTGTAACATCTTTATGAACGGTACTTTTGCTTATTCCGAATTTTTTGGCTGTTTCTCTTACGGTAGCATTGTAACCAATGATAAAATTTGCTACTTCTATGGCTCTTTCTTCAATATACCCTTTCAAAAGATGGCCCCCCTTAACACAACTCTTGTTTTATATATATGTTAAGGGGGGCTGGTTTATGATTTAGTATTTAGTTATTTGTTAAGAACTGCTTCGGATCTACAGGGGTATCATTTTTTGTTACTTGAAAATACACATGATCTCCTAAAGCAATAGAATACTTTGTAGGCGTTCCAATTTCTCCTATAACTTGGCCTTTTTCCACTATCTCATTTTGTTTGACGGAAATATTTTTCTGTAATTGGCCATATATTGTCTTCCATCCATCTCCATGATCCAGGATAACAGTAATGCCGGTTTCAGGATCGTTTTTAATCATTTCAACTTTTCCTTTCGCCGCAGCTTTTACAATTCCTTCTTCTGATGGAGCAATGCAAATAGCCGGATGAACCCTGTATTGTTCCAGGGTCTTGTCAAAAACTAATTTGTCCGCACTGTAATCCATTACAATTTCCCCGGTTACAGGCCAGATAAGAGAAGCATTTTCGCTGAATGAAAAAGTTTCTTCAACTTCTTCACTGGTTTCTCTCTTTTCATTTCTACTTTCGTTAACTTTTTCTGAGGAAGCCGACTTATTGCTTTTCGTTTCTTCGCCAGATACTACTATAATATCTTTTGTAGCACTTGTATCTTCTCTCGCCGTCTCTTCTTCCGAAGGGCTATCTACAACTGCGCTTCCAGCCCCCTCGATATCTTCTTTTGTAATGTTAAGATCTTCCTGATAAGCTTTAATCGTTCCTACGTCTTCTAAATCATAATCTCCAAATTCTTCATCTAAGTCGATGGCATTTTGCTCGTTCAGTTTGTCTAGTGTCTTCATATTATTTCTGGTGATAAATGTTGTCGTTCCGATCACTGTTAAAATACATAATAACAAAATAGCATAATAACTTTTCTTATTTAGATACGTCCAAAATTTTTTCATTATATCCACCTCCGTCTATAGTATAACCGGAGGTAAAATGGGCTATTCACTTTTCAAAATATTTTCCTCTATTTCATTGATTTCTTTAATCTGAACTCCCTGATAGTAATGGGTTAAAATTTCTTGATAGTCTTTTCCTTGTTTAGCCATGGAATTGGCTCCGTACTGGCTCATTCCAGCCCCATGGCCATACCCCTTGGTAGTGAATATAAGATTATCTCCTTCTTCTTTAATAGCGAAGCAGCTGGACCTTAAATTGAACAATTTTCTTATTTCCTCCCCACTTAGAAGCTTGTTGCCTATTTGAATCTTCTTAATATATCCTCCGCTATTTCTTTCTATAATCTGAATCTGCTGCATTAAATCCTGAATGACGAGATCTGGATATTTGTCTTTCAATAAACGGTACACTTCCTGTTTAGAAAGTACTGTCTCATATTCAAATGAAGGAGCTTTCTCATCTCCTGTACTTTCTACGCTTTTTAGGTATGGTACATCTACTTCCCATACATCTTTGGCACTTTGCGTAATTCCTGCACTGGTAGAATGAAAAACCGCTTCTATGGGCTCTTCTTCATAAGTCATAATCTGATTCTTGGTTTCTTCCACTGCTCTTGCGATTTTATCATAGTATGTGTAAAAGTTTTCTCCCCACTTTTTTTTTAGTTCTTCTTTAGATAAATATGCCTGCCCTCTGGAAGGATCCGTTGAAATATCCGCTCCTTTAAGATCCTCACTTCCTTTTTGATTCATTTTTTTAATAGCATAAGTTCTTGCTGCCACAGCCTGCGCCTTTAAGGCTTCTATTTCAAAGGATGCAGGCATCTCTGCCGCTAATACACCTTTTATGTACTCTTCAAATTCCAATTCCATAATTTCCCCAGTCTGTGCATTTAAAACTTTAATGACTTTTATATTTTCTTTATTGTCGCTTTCTACCTTATTATTGATGTTCTTTCCTATGTCTTCCTGCTGGTTGATTTGACTGTCTCCCACAAAGGAGGTAATAAAAGCTGGCAATACAATAATTGCGAAAAATACCATTAAGAAAAGAGCTCCTACTTTTTTCAAGTTATCCCCCCTGTAACTTTGTACCCATATGTAAATCATGATGTCTTGTACATTTATATGTAAGGGAAATAAAATTCATGCCCTAAAAAGAAAATAGCCTGCAGCCTTAAGGCTGCAGGCTATTTTATCTTTTCTATTCTTGCTCCAAGGGCTGCCAACTTTTTTTCCATTTCTGAATAGCCTCTTTCTATATGATAAATGTCACTGATTTCTGTTGTTTCATCTGCTACCAATGCACATAGAATCAGAGCTGCACCAGCCCTTAAGTCTGTTGCTTTAACCTGTGTTCCCGTGAGTTTTTTTACTCCGTCTATAATAGCACTCCTGCTTTCTATTTTGATCTGAGCACCCATTCTTTTTAATTCTCCTACATGCATAAAACGGTTCTCAAATACCGTTTCTATCACCATGCTTGTACCTTCTGCAACACTGAGTAAACTCATAAAAGGTGCTTGCATGTCTGTAGGGAATCCGGGATAGGGTAATGTTTTTATGTCTACGGCTTTTATATTATTCCTGCCGCACACCTTAATCCCTTTTTCTGTTTCTGAAACATCTATATTACATTCTTTTAGCTTTGCTATAATAGGCTTTAGATGATCACTTACAACATTTTCAAGAAAAACTTCACCCCTTGTAATGGCTCCTGCAATCATAAAAGTTCCTGCTTCTATTCTGTCGGGGATCACACAATGGGTTGTACCTGTAAGCTTCTCTACACCATTAATTTTAATGGAATCCGTTCCTGCGCCCCTTATATCTGCCCCCATTTTATTGAGGTAATTGGCAAGGTCAACAATTTCCGGCTCTACTGCTGCATTTTCAATAATGGTCGTGCCCTCCGCATATACGGCAGCCATCATAATGTTTTCTGTGGCTCCGACACTGGGGAAGTCCAAATAAATTTTACTTCCTTTCAATTTGTCTGCATAAGCTTCTACATATCCATTTTGTTGTGTGATTTCTGCCCCCAGGGCACTAAATCCTTTAAGATGAAGGTCTACAGGTCTACTGCCGATGGCACATCCTCCAGGAAGAGGAATCTTGGCTTTACCAATTCGGGCAAGAAGTGGACCCATGATTAAAAATGAAGCTCTCATCTGACTGACTAAATCATAAGGGGCCTCATATTCAGTAATATGATCTGTAATGAGTTCGATTTCACTCTTTGCTTTGCTCCATTTGATTGTTACACCTAAGTGCTGCAAGAGATGTTGCATAATAACGACATCTTTAAGGTTAGGAACATCGCCTATTATACTTTTTCCCTCTGCCAGCAGGGAAGCTGCCAGTATGGGAAGAACAGCATTTTTTGAACCACTGATTCTGATGCTGCCTCTTAAAGGAGGACTTTTATGGACAACTAATTTAGCCAATGCACTCTTTCCCTTCTAGTAATCTACTGTAATGACTGGAGTTGCAAGATAAAGATAAGTATTGTCTTCATATTCATTGTAGTGAAAAGCAAGATTCACATTAATCTTCTTTCCATTGGAAACCAACCAATCACTAATTAATCTTGTGTACCCATAAACACTGTAAATTTCCTCTGTCTCGTAAGTTTCTTCAATTTTTGCTCCTATATCTTTCATCATGCTTTTTGCAATCTTTTGTTTTTGTTCTTTGTTTAAAGTTCCTCTAAGAGTTCCGGCAATGGTAATATTGGTAGTTGGCTTTATATTATTTTCTGCAAAGATGCTATCTATTTCTTCTTTTAAATAAGGGATGCTGTTGTATTGGCCATATAAAATAATATCGATGACGACATAGGTACTTGCACTATTTTCTTCTTCATATTGAATGGATTCTAATTTGACTGTAGTTTTAGCATTTTTAGAAGCCTTAGTTACAATGAATTCTTTAAAGGTTTCGCTCTCTTTTTCTTCTGTATTGTCTATATCATAGATTCCCAACGCATCGGTTATTCTCTTAGAGTAAATTTTCATTTTTTCAAGGCTGGAAAATGATTGATTTAAAAGCCCCCAACTATTGAGATTGATTTGAATGGTTTGAAAATCAGAATTATTAAACGCTGAAAGAAGAGTTCTTTCACCATTTTTATTATTTCCTATTTGCAAAAAAGCTACACTATAAACTATTGCTAAAAATCCTAAAAAAATGATTGCCTTTTTTTTCATTTTATTTCCTCCCGCCCATGAATCTATTTAAAAGTATGGACAAGTAGAAAATATTTAATCATTTCAAAAAATTTTTTTAGCAGAGGAATTTCCTATGTAACAAAAAAGAACGGCCAAAGCCGTTCTTATAAAATTGATATTTAACGATTTTTATTGTATTGACTGAGTTCAAGCCTTACAAGAGCCCGTCTTAAGGCACTTTCTGCCCGGGTGATATTAATATCCGAAGTTCTTTTTGCCAATCTTTCTTCTGCCCGCCTTTTAGCTTCTTCTGCTCTACGAACATCTATTTCCTCAGGCCACTCTGCTGCATCGGTAAGAATGGTAATCTTATCCGGTTGTATTTCTGCAAATCCTCCAATTAAGGAAGCTTTTCTTTCGTTTCCATCTTGTTTAATACGAATGGTTCCAATGGAAAGAACGGTTGTCAGAGGCTGATGATTTGGAAGAATCCCTATATCCCCCTCAGTCGTACGAAAGATTGCCATATCTACTTCTTCATTAAAGAAGTTTCTTTCTGGTGTAATGATTTGAAGTTGTATTTTCATACAATCACCTACAATGTTTTGGCTTTTTCTACTGCATCATCAATGGTTCCAACCATGTGGAAAGCACTTTCCGGAAGATCATCATGTTTTCCATCTAAAATTTCTTTAAATCCTCTGATGGTTTCTTTCAAAGGAACATATCTTCCTGGCATTCCTGTAAAGTTTTCTGCAACGAAGAAAGGTTGTGACAAGAAGCGCTGTACTTTTCTTGCACGGCTTACAATAAGCTTATCTTCTTCGGACAATTCATCCATACCTAACATGGCAATGATGTCTTGCAATTCTTTATATCTTTGAAGGATCGCCTGTACACCTCTTGCTACTTCGTAATGCTCTTCCCCTACAATAGCAGGATCCAATATTCTTGAAGTAGAATCCAGTGGATCTACCGCAGGATAGATTCCCAGCTCAACAATGGCACGGGAAAGTACTGTGGTTGCATCAAGGTGTGCAAAGGTTGTTGCCGGTGCCGGGTCTGTTAAATCATCGGCAGGTACATATACTGCTTGTACTGATGTAATGGACCCTTTTTTAGTTGATGTAATTCTTTCTTGAAGGGCACCTACTTCCGTTGCAAGGGTAGGTTGATATCCTACGGCACTGGGCATACGGCCTAATAGCGCTGACACCTCAGAACCTGCCTGAATGAAACGGAAAATATTGTCAATGAATAAAAGAACGTCTTGTCCGGTTTTATCTCTAAAATACTCTGCCATAGTAAGTCCTGTAAGCCCTACCCTCATTCTGGCTCCAGGGGGTTCGTTCATCTGCCCGAATACCATGGTTGTCTTATCTAATACACCAGAACTTGCCATTTCGTAGTAAAGGTCATTTCCTTCCCTTGTTCTTTCACCAACACCGGTAAATACAGAAACACCTCCATGCTCTGTTGCAATGTTTCTGATCAATTCTTGAATAAGCACTGTTTTACCTACTCCTGCTCCTCCAAAAAGTCCAATCTTTCCACCTTTTGAATAGGGGCATAATAAGTCTACAACTTTAATTCCTGTTTCTAAAATTTCAATTTCTGTGGATTGTTCTTCAAAACTTGGAGCTGGTCTGTGAATGGACCATTTTTCTTCCGTTTCCGGAGTCGGTTTATTATCAATCGCTTCTCCAACGACATTAAAGATTCTACCTAAAGTTTTTTCCCCTACAGGAACACTAATAGGACTTCCTGTATCAACAGCTTCCATGCCTCGCATCAAACCATCAGTAGAGGCCATAGCAACGCATCTTACAATATCATCTCCCAGATGCTGTGCCACTTCTACTGTCAGCTTTTCTCCATCCTGCCTTGTAATAACAATGGCATTATTAAGCGCAGGAAGATGCTCGGGGGAAAACTTTATATCAAGTACAGGTCCTATAATTTGTACGATTTTCCCTACATTTGCATCCGCCATGGTTTCACTCCTTCATTCATTTACTGCCTTTACTTTAAAGCTTCTGACCCGCCTACAATTTCGGTTATTTCCTGGGTAATACTTGCTTGTCTTGCCCTGTTGTATTCCACTGTTAATCTGTCGATAATATCCATAGCATTTTCTGTTGCAGAATCCATGGCAGTCATCCTTGCGCCCTGTTCACTGGCAGCGGACTCAACCATAGCTCCATAGATCACGCTATTGATATACTTTGGAATAACGTATTCCAAAACGCCCTCAGGAGAAGGTTCATACTCCATTAAAGTTCTTTTTTTAGTTTCCTTAACTTCTTCAAACTCTGAAACATCAACAGGTAATAATTTCTTTATTGTAGGCACTTGTTGGATAGTGGATTTAAAAGCAGTATAAACTAAATATACTTCATCTATTTCTTCCTTCATATATAAATCCAATATACTTTCCCCTACTCTTGCAGCATGGGCATATTTAGGATTTTCAGAAATTCCTATATACGCATCGTGAATACTGCATTTTCTTCTATTAAAAAAGTCTCTTGATTTTTTCCCTATGACAATCACTTTAACATTCTGTTTTTCTTTCATATGCTGCAAAGCAAGTTTACATACATTGGCATTGTATCCTCCAGCCAATCCCCTGTCTGAAGCCATAACAATATACAGTGTATTCTTTACTTCTCTTTCTTTGATATATGGATGGGTGATTCCCTTACTTCCATTTACAATAGAAGAAATCGTCCTTTGCATGGTTAGAAAAAATGGTCTTGTTTCTTCTACATCTTTTCTTGCCTTCTGCATCTTGGCAGTAGCAACAAGTTTCATGGCTTTTGTAATCTGGCTGGTGCTGTGAACACTTTTGATTCGTCTTTTTATATTGCGTATGGAGGCCATTATGACACCCCTTTACTTTTCATTTTTAAATTTGGATTTGAATTCATTAATTGCTCCATCTATTTGCTTTTCTAAAGCTTCATCAATTTCTTTTCTTTCTCTGATGGCTGTAACGATGTCAGAATACTTTGTATCAATAAATTCTAAAAACTCTTTTTCAAAGCGTTTGATTTCTGATACTTCTATGTCCATTAAATATTTTCTGGTAGCTACAAATAAAATGAGTACCTGATGTTCAACAGACATAGGTTTGTATTGAGGTTGTTTTAAGACCTCCACGATACGCTCTCCCTGAGCTAATGTATCTCTTGTCGCTTTATCAAGCTCTGAACCGAATTGGGCAAATGCAGCCAAATCACGATATTGCGCTAATTCCACACGAATAGGCCCTGAAATCTTTTTCATTGCCTTGATCTGAGCGGCTCCTCCTACACGGGATACGGAAAGCCCTGGGTTAATCGCAGGTCGAACCCCTGCATTAAAGAGTTCGGTTTCAAGATAAATTTGTCCGTCCGTAATTGAAATAACATTCGTAGGAATATAAGCAGAAACGTCTCCTGCCTGAGTTTCAATAATAGGAAGTGCGGTAAGTGATCCGCCACCTCTTTCATCAGAAAGCTTAGCAGCTCTTTCTAAAAGTCTTGAATGAAGATAGAATACGTCCCCTGGATAAGCTTCACGTCCCGGTGGTCTTCTAAGCAACAAGGACATCGCACGATAAGCTACCGCATGTTTGGATAAGTCATCATAAATAATGAGTACGTCCTTTCCTGATTCCATCCATTCTTCTCCCATAGCACATCCTGCATAAGGAGCAATATATTGAAGCGGCGCCAATTCACTGGCAGTAGCAGCAACAACGGTTGTATAATCCATTGCTCCGTGCTTTTCAAGAGTATTTACAAGCTGTGCAACAGTCGATGCTTTTTGCCCAATAGCTACATAAATACAAAGCACATTTTGTCCCTTTTGGTTAATAATCGTATCGATTGCAATAGCCGTTTTACCTGTTTGACGGTCTCCAATAATCAATTCCCTTTGTCCGCGGCCAATAGGTACCATGGAATCAATCGCTTTAATTCCTGTTTGCAGTGGCGTATCTACGGATTTTCTTTCGATAACACCAGGAGCAACTCTTTCAACCCGACGATATTTATCGGTAACAATAGGTCCTTTACCATCTATAGGTTGTCCTAAAGCGTTAACAACTCTTCCAATAAGCGCATCTCCTACAGGCACTTCAACCACTCTGCCTGTAGATTTTACTGTATCTCCTTCTTTAATCTCTTTATCAGAACCAAGAAGTACTGCTCCAATATTATCTTCTTCAAGGTTTAAAACCATTCCATATACGTCTCCAGGAAACTCAAGGAGTTCTCCTGCAATGGCTTTTTCCAAGCCGTGAATTCTTACAATTCCATCCCCAACCTGCATAACAGTTCCTACATCTGCAACTTCTAGTCGGGTTTGATAATTTTTTATTTGCTGTTTAATCACAGCACTAATTTCTTCTGGTTTCAGATTCATGTTTTCTGTTACACCCCTTTTTATACAAGTTGCAAATCGTACAGCTGACTTTTTAGCGAATGAAGTTTTCCTTCAATACTTGCATCCAAAATCCTGTCACCAACGCGAATTTTAAGTCCTCCAATAATAGAAGGATCCACTTGCGTTTCGATTTGAATCTGCTTATTTAGACTTGATATAAGTTTTTGTGTAATTTTATTGATTTGTTCAGTAGTTAAAGGTACTGCCGATACTACTGTTGCAGTCACAATACCCTTATAATTTTTAACTTCTTCTAAAAAGGTAGTTAAAATTTCTAAAATATATTCCTGTCTGTTTTTTTGGATCATCAATACCAAAAGACCCATGAGTTCATTGGATACTTTTGAAGAAAAAATTTCCTCTAACATCTTTATTTTTTCATCCATCAAAATTTGTGGATGCTGTAAAATCTTCATAAATTCTTTTTCAGAATCTAAAATTTGATACACCATATGTACTTGATGTTCAAATTCATCTATACGATGATTTTCAAGTGCTATATCAAATAATGCTTTTGCATATCGTTTTGCAATTAATTGTGCCATGATACATCCCCCATCTGTTCAATGACTTCATTAATCAAATCATTATGCTTTTCGCTGTCTATGGAAGATGCAATAAACTTCCCAGCCATTAAGGAAGCTACTTCTATGATTTCTCGTTTCATTTCGTCTGTTACTTTTGCTTTTTCTCTTTCAATATCTGCTAAAGCTCTGTTTCTGATGGTTTCTGATTCTTGTCTTGCCTGTTCAATTATACTGGATTCTTGCTTTAATGCTTTTTCCCTTGCTTCTTTCAAAATAGCATCGGCTTCTTTTTTAATGTCTTGTAATTTACTTTCATATTCAGCTTTAAGCTTTAAGGCTTTTTCTTCTTCTGCTTTTGCTTGCTCCAGTTGACTTTGAATTCTTTCGGTACGCTTTTGCATAAAATTTCTTAAAGGTTTAAAGAGAAGCTTAGCCAGTATGAAAAATAATATAAGGGTATTTATAAGTTGAAATCCTAAGCTAAATAAAAATTGCTTGTCAAAACTGAGAAGACTTCCGCCCAAGAGAAGATCCTCCTTTCTCCATCCTTGTCCTTCAAGAAGTATCATTGATTCTTTCATATGAAATGAAGGGGAAATCCCCTTCACGATTATTGTCCTAATAAGCTAAGATATTTTGTAATTAAAGGATTAGCAAATAATAAGATCATAGCAACAACTAATCCATAAATACCAGTTGTTTCAGCTACGGCATCCCCTAAAAGCAATGTTTTGGTGATGTCCCCTTGTGCCTCTGGCTGACGTCCTACTGCTTCTGCAGCTCTACCTGCTGCATATCCTTGTCCGATTCCAGGTCCAATCCCTGCAATCATTGCAAGACCTGCACCAATTGCTGAACATGCTAAAATTAAAGCTCTTCCATCAAGTTGTTCCATTATAAATTCCTCCTTTAATGTCTTATACATATTATTTTTATTAATGATATATTGAAATGCCACCTTCTATTAACTAGAAAATAGCGAATTCACAAATATAAAAACTTATTCCTCAATAGCTCCGGATACAAAGATCATACTGAGCATTACGAAAATAAAAGACTGCAGTACTCCTGAAAACACGTCAAAATATATATGTAAAACAGCTGGGATTCCTATTTTTAAAATTCCAGGCAAAGCCGCATAAATAAGTCCCATAATAATAACTCCACCTACAATATTACCAAAAAGACGGAAACTTAGAGAGACAGGATTTGCCAATTCTCCAATGACATTTAAAGGCAGAAGAAACGGCATAGGATCTAAAAAGCCCTTTAAATAGTTTCCGATTCCTTTTGTCGTAATACCATAGTATTGCACCATAAAAAATGTCATCAGTGCCAATGCTAAAGTAGTTGCCAAATCCGATGTGGGTGGTCTCATTCCTAGGAGTCCCCATAAATTAGAAAAGAGAATAAATAAGAATACACTTCCATAAAAAGAAGCAAATCTCCTTTTACTCTCCCCCATTGTACTCACTGTAAAAGAATCGAATATATCAACTATAGCTTCCATTACATTTTGAAATCCTTTTGGAATTTCTTTAAATCTAGAAATTGAAAATCTTACAAATAATGCCAACACAATTAAAACAAACATTACAACCCATGTACTGATAATGCTCTGAGTGATATAAAACTCTTCTCCTCCTATATGAACAGGGAAGACATATTGGTTAGAAAAGTCCAAGCCCTCCAATGTTTTTACTCCTTTCTTTGTGAGAATAGAACATATAATATATAATATTACGACAAAGCAACTTATAAATCAAGTTTATTTCTTTTTTCTGTAATAAGTAGTAAATAGGCAGAACCCTTAAGCGTAAACAATCCAATCACTGTGCCTAACAGACTAATACTTGGTTCCAGCGCGGCAACAAACAGTATAACTGCCGTAAGAATATATCTAAGCATGTATTGAGATGCTGCATAATTCTGTGCATTTTTAGGGGGCATTCTAAGCGATTTTTTTATGCTTAAATCCATAAGGCGCAGTCTTAAAATAGAAAAAATAGTTCCAAATGCCAGGCCTTTTACCCAAATCAACGGTTCACTCACAAAAAACAGACCAATGATTCCTACTAAAACACTAATTCCTACCATCTGAAGAATGAGCCGTTTCATTTTATTTATCCTTTCTTTTTTCCTTATTATTTTGAACCTTTCTTGTGAGAACAAATAAATTGCGAAATGCCGCTCCCACCCCCAAGATAACAAAAATTAATAAAAAGAGGATTCCTGAATGAAATCTATTGTCTAAATAGTTTCCCAATATAATACAGCCAATGATTGGCAAAGCCATCATAATACCCATTTGTGAAAGCAAAGATAATGCTGCAATAATACCAGTCTTTTTATTCATATGAATCCCCTAAATATTATTCGTTATTTTACGACTTTTCCGCTTATTATACTCTTATTTTTCTTAAACGTCTACACTACTATTGACTCATCATTAAAAGTCCTTCGGTCTGTGATTGGTTTTTCCAAAAGAATATAAAATGGCTTCAACGATTCTCTTAGATGCATTCCCATCTCCAAAAGGATTTTTAACCCTTGTCATAGCCTCATAAGCATCCTTATTGATAAGCAGTTCAGATGCCATGTTAAAGATTCTTTCTTCATCGGTTCCCGCAAGTTTTAATGTTCCGGCTTCTACTCCTTCAGGCCTTTCGGTAACATTTCTAAGAACCAGTACAGGTTTCTTCATGGAAGGAACTTCTTCCTGCAGTCCACCGGAATCTGTCAGGACTAGGTATGATTTATTCATTAAATTATGCATATCTTTCATATCCAGAGGGTCAATCAAATGTATACGCGGATGATTGCCCAAGATCGGAAATACTGTTTCTCTTACAGCAGGATTTTTATGTACCGCATATACGACTTCCACATCTTCAAAGGTTTCTACAAGTCTATATACGGCATTGCAAATATTTTTCAGCGGTTCACCCAAATTTTCTCTTCTATGGGCAGTCATTGCAATAACCCGTCTGTTAATATAATCAATATCATTTAATAAAGAGTATGTAAATGTATAGTTTTCTTCAATCGTTGTTTTTAATGCATCTATAACGGTATTTCCTGTTACAAAAATTTGTTCCTCAGGAACTCCTTCTTTTAATAAATGGGTTTTTGCAAGGGATGTTGGTGCAAAATGAATATCTGTTAAAACCCCTGTAAGTTTTCTGTTCATTTCTTCAGGAAAAGGTTGATATTTATCATAAGTTCTAAGGCCTGCTTCTACATGGCCTACCTTTACCTGATTATAAAATGCGGCCAAAGATCCTACAAAGGTTGTCGTAGTATCTCCATGCACCAATACAAGATCAGGAGACACCTCTTTTATAACTTTATCCAAACCTTCCAAGGCACGGGTCGTAATATCTAAAAGGGTTTGCCTTGATTGCATAATATCCAGATCATAATCAGGTTTCAACTGAAAGATATCTAATACCTGGTCTAACATTTCTCTATGTTGTGCTGTAACGCAGACAATGCTTTCTATACCATCAGTTTTTTCCAATTCTTTTACTACCGGCGCCATTTTAATTGCTTCCGGTCTTGTCCCAAATATGCTCATTACTTTAATCGCCATTGGTTTGTCCGCCTTTCATAAATATCATTATTACTCATATTTAACCACATGGCAAATATTTTCGCAACCTCTATAATTTTATTCATAACTTTGCAAAATTATGTATTCTTCATTTTACATTATCGTAGCTATTTTTAGTAGAATTTATTGCTAATTATTATATCTATAAGCTATAATAAAATAAAAAAGGAGTGGTTCAATGAACTCCCCCATTAGTCAAATTACAACTGAAGAAAATGTTACTTTAATTACTTTAGATAATATTCCTGCTAACACCCAGGACATTGCTCGTATATTTAGTGCCATCGGAAAATCCGGGGTTAATATTGATATGATCAGTCAAACATCTCCTTATAAAGGGAGTGTCAATATTTCTTTTTCCCTGCAGGATGAAGATCTGTTCACTGTCCTTAAAACACTAAAAAGTTTCAAGGCAGATTATGAGGATCTTAGAATTGATATCAATTCCAATAATGTAAAAATTTCTTTGTTCGGAGAAGGGATGAAAACAACTCCCGGAACTGCGGCAAAAACCATGGAACTTCTGGCTCAAAATGATATAGATATTCAACTGATTACAACATCAGAAGTAGATATTTCTTATCTGATTTCTGCTGCCGATAAAGACAAAGCTGTAAAATGTTTCAAAGAATATTTTAATATATAAAAAAGGATGCCTTAAGGCATCCTTTTTTCTTTTATTATGCATGTTTCTTATTTTTCGTAATCATATATAATGCAATTGCCATAGCTATAAACACACCTAAGGCAATTTGTGTATCCTTTTGTGCAATAAGAATTCCGATAATTCCAAACCCGCCACTAATACCATAAAGGGTAATTACCGCCCTTTTTTGGCTGTATCCTTTATCCACCAGGCGATGGTGAAGATGTCCTCTGTCCGCTTCCATAATCGGTCTGCGATTGATAATGCGTCTAAGGATTGCAAAAGTGGTATCAAAAATAGGCAAAGCCAATACCAAAACTGCAATAATAATTGTAGCCGCTGTATAGCCTTTAATAAAACCTTGAACAGATGTAACTGCCAGGGTAAATCCTAAAAATGTTGATCCTGTATCTCCCATAAAAATCTTTGCCGGATTAAAGTTATGAGGTAAAAATCCCAAACAAGCTCCCGCCAATGCTGCAGTTAATACTGCCGCCACTGGTCCAATGGGATTTGCTGAAATAATGGATAAAATCATCAGACAAATGGCCGCTATCGAGGATACTCCTGCAGCCAATCCATCCAGGCCGTCTATCAGATTAACCGCATTTGTAACACCTACAATCCAAAACAGAGTAACCGGTATACTGAGTTTTTCTAATAGCAAAGTATTGCTTTCTGCAAAAGGCCATGTAACAAATTCAATCCTGATATCAGAGTGAATCACAACAAGTGCTGCTATAATTTGCACACATAATTTGAGCTTAGCGTTCAAATTATAAATATCATCGAAAAAACCTAATAAAAAGATGATGGATCCTCCCATAATAAGTCCGGAAATTTGCTTCCACTGAAACGCTTTCACCAAAGGCGTAATTAAAAAGACCGTTATCATGAATCCCAGGAAAATCGCTATGCCGCCCATTCTTGGCATAGGTTCTTTATGCATTCCTCTGGCCTTGGGCTGATCTACTGCACCCACCATTAAAGCAATTTTTTTACTCAGCGGAGTTGTTAGAAGACTAATTAAAAAGGCCGAAATAAATGACAGAATGTATAGTAAAAACGTTTCTTGAACAGCTACGCTCTGAAACACCATTATCCACTCCTTAAGGTTTATAACACTATTTATTTTTTCCCAAATTTAAATTCCAAACCATGTATATTCTATATGTATATACAAAGGTTGTCAAATTAAATTTTTGTTACAATTTATTACAATTTTAAAAACCGATACTAAATCTAGCATCGGCTTATATGTTTTATGCCTCTTTAAAAGGAGTTATTTCAATTCCTGCCTCTTTTAAAAGCTCTATAGATAATTCATCGGGATAATCCCCTTTAAAAACAATTCTTTTTATTCCTGCATTGATAGCCATTTTGGCACACATTACACAAGGCTGATGGGTAACGTATAAAGTTCCTCCTGCTACAGATACGCCGTACATAGCGGCCTGAACAATAGCATTTTGCTCTGCATGAAGTGCCCGGCACAATTCATGTCTTTGTCCTGAGGGAATTTGAAGTTTTTCACGTAAGCATCCTAGTTCTTCACAATGAGAACATCCTGTAGGTGCCCCATTATAACCTGTTGACAGGATACGCTTATCTTTTACAATAAGTGCTCCGACTTGTCTTCTAAGGCAAGTGGATCTTTCTTTCACCAAATCCACAATCCCCATAAAGTATTCATCCCAACTAGGTCTCATAATATCCCCCCAGCTTATTTTGTACCAAACAGACGATCACCTGCATCTCCTAAACCTGGAACAATATATCCGTGATCATTTAATCTTTCATCTAATGCTGCTACATAAATATCCACATCCGGATGGTCCTTATTTAATCTTTCAATGCCTTCCGGCGCTGCAATCAGGCATAAAAATCTGATTCTTTGTACGCCTTTATCTTTAATAAACTGGATCGCGGCTGAAGCGGATCCTCCTGTTGCCAACATAGGATCTAAAACATAAATGTCTCTTTCTGGAGCATCATAAGGTAATTTACAGTAATATTCTACAGGCTCCAAAGTTTCCGGATCTCTGTAGAGTCCTATATGTCCTACCTTAGCAGCCGGAACCAGATTAAGCATGCCATCTACCATACCCAGTCCTGCTCGAAGAATAGGAACAATACCTAATTTCTTACCTGCCAAAGCTTTTGCCTTTGCTTTTGCTACAGGGGTTTCTACCTCAATCTCTTCCAGTGGCAAATCTCTTGTTGCTTCATAACACATCAGCATAGCAATTTCTTCAACGAGTTCCCTGAATTCCTTTGAACCTGTATCTTTGCTTCTGAGCATAGATACTTTGTGTTGAATCAAGGGATGATCCATTACAAATACATGTCCCATAATATCCTCCTTGTCTTAATTATCCTCAATTTGTGCAATACGGCGAATATGTCTTTCTTCATTGGAAAACTCTGTTCCTAAGAAGGTTTCTACAATCTTAAGCGCAAGTCCAGGTCCTATGACTCTAGCCCCCATAGCAAGTATATTCGCGTCATTATGTTCTCTTGTAGCCTGCGCGGAAAAACAATCATGACAAAGGGCTGCCCGAATACCTTTTACTTTATTGGCTGCGATGGAAATACCTATTCCTGTTCCACAAATCACAATACCTTTTTCACAAGTCCCATCTGCAACCAGCTTAGCTACGCTTTTTCCAAATTGGGCATAATCGCAAGACTCCTCCGAGTAACACCCTACATCCTTGTATTCAATATTTTTAGATTCCAAGTATTTTATAATTTCTTGTTTTAATACGTAGCCGCCATGGTCACTTCCAATTGCAATCATTCATGTCCCTCCGTTTTTTCTTTTTTACTATATCACTTCTACAAAAGCATAGCAAACCATATTTTTACATATTATGTCCAATTTTTAGTATTAGTTTTTGAATCAGATTATGCAAGTTTTCTGCGCAGCTTCTATATTCCTCTAATTGTCCTCCAAAAGGATCTGACACATCTCCAGATTCCTCCACAAATTCTTTTAGTGTAAATATTTTGTCCTTAAATTCCGGAAAATTCATATGCAAATATTGCTTATGATGATTTGTCATGGTTAATATAAGATCCACATCTTTAATATCTTTCAGTTCTATTTGCTTTGACTGATGTGTATCCAAATTCAGGCCATATTCCTTCATAGCCTTACGGGCATATTCACTGGCCCCTGAGGAAAAATATACTGAAATGCCTCTTGAGGCAACCTCTATGTTAAGTGAAGCCTTCATAATTTCATTTCTTGCCAGGATTTCGGCCATTGGGCTTCTGCAAGTGTTGCCAGTGCATACAAACATTATTTTTTTCATCTTTCCTCACCTCTATACTTCAATGATATCATATCCCGCTGCTTTTTGAAGGCGATTCATAATGGCAAATCCAATTTCTTCATAAGAAAAAGCCTCTGCTAAAACCACATCCATGCCTGCTTCATCAAATGCCCTTAAAGTATCAAACAGATTGGCAGCAATCGTTTCCGGATTGCTTCTGTCTCCCACAACAATGATACAGTCTCCCGCATAAGAATCTTTGGTTTGCTCGGTTGCCATAATCCCAACCTTTAAATGCTGGGCTTGTTTTTCTTTTGTTAACTTATTTATGACAGTTATTACTTTAGAGAGTTCTCCCTCTACAATTGTTACTTTGGCTTTAGGTGCATAATGTTTGTATTTCATGCCAGGAGCTTTTGGGGTAGATGTAAGAGCTTTTTGAGAAAGAATAGCCGGATCTACCAGAACTTCCCCAACGGCTTCTTCCAGCATCTCTTTTGTAATGCCGCCGGGCCTTAAAATAACAGGGATATCTCCTGTGACATCCACCACTGTAGACTCTAATCCCACCAAAACAGGGCCTCCATCCAGGATCATTTCAATTTTTCCATTTAAGTCTTCTATAACATGGGATGCTTTTGTGGGACTTGGCTTTCCGGATGTATTCGCCGAAGGAGCAGCAATGGGAACTCCGGCAGTTTCAATCAGTGCTCTGGCTATTTTATTTTGGGGTAATCTTATGGCAACAGTGGAAAGTCCCGCCGTAATAGAATATGGAATAATATTTGATTTTGGGAATATAAGCGTTAATGGCCCCGGCCAAAAAGCGTCCATTAGGATCTGTGCCTTCTTAGGGATATATTCTACCAGTTTGGGCAATTCTTCTTTAGATGCAATATGTACAATAAGGGGATTATCTGAAGGTCTCCCTTTAGCTTCAAATATTTTTTTAACAGATGTTTCATCCAGTGCATTGGCACCCAATCCATAAACAGTTTCTGTAGGAAATGCAACCAATCCACCAGACTGTATGATCTGGGCTGCTTCTTTTATGATCCATTCATCTGGGTTTTCTGAGTTGAGAGTTTTAATGATGGTGTTCATAGTTTTTCCTTCCTAAAATTTAATGCTTTTCAAAATTTATTGTACCCTTATTATATAACAAAATGCAATTATAATTTCATAAAATAAGAGAGAAGTATGACGATAAAATAATACATGATATTGATTATGCATTATTTTGACTAAACTAGTAACATTTTGATAGAAGAACCATATATTATAGTAAGAACTATTCCTTGAAAGGAGGTTATCCTATGGCAAACGGAGCAGCTATTACTGGTGGAAATCTTGAACTGCTTCTTTCAAAATATATTGGTGAAACTGTTACAATCTTTACTGCTAGCGGTGGGCAATCTGGCTCTGGATTTACAGGTGTGATTTTAAGCGTAAATAATTGCTTTGTACGTCTTTTAACTCGTATCGGCCCTCCTCCGGGATGTGCTTTAGGTAATTCTTGCACAGGCTTTAACCCATTCTATGGTTACGGTGGTGGATACGGATATGGCTACGGCTATGGTCCAATCCAACCAGCCAGTGAAACCGGTGCAGTTACTGCCGGCGGATGGAATGGATACCCTGTATATACAGTTGGTTCTGTTGCAGATATTCCACTTGATTCCATCGTATCCTTTGTTCATAATGCAGTATAATATTCCCTCTCGCAAAAAGAGAAGCCCTAGGGCTTCTCTTTTGCTTTAAAATAAAAATAGTGACTAAGTCCTGGCTGCCTCTGTCCTCTCAAGATGTCAAAAATTCAAGAAAAGTACCTGATTGCTAAGTATCTCTTTTCAATTAATAACCTCGAAAATCATCTTTTCGAGGGTAAAATATTGTACTTTTTACTTTTAATAATTACTGAGCTGTTAAGCCGCCATCAACAACGAATTCAGAACCTGTTGAATAGCTGGATTCATCTGAAGCCAAGAATAATACCATATTGGATACTTCTTCTGGTTGTGCAATACGTTTTAATGGAATGAATTTTGCAAATTCCTCAATAGCATCCTTTGCATCTTCTTGTTGAATCATGGGTGTCGCAATGACACCAGGATGTACGGAGTTAACACGAATTCCTTTGCGTGTAAGTTCAATTGCTGCAGCTTTCGTCATACCACGTACTGCGAATTTCGTATCTGTATAGCCAATCGCACCACCAACTAAACCATTTATTGAAGAAACATTGATGATTGAACCTTTGCCTGCTTTCTCCATTGATGGGACAACTGCTCGCATACCTAAAAACACAGATACTTGGTTAATATCAACAATACGGCGGTATTCTTCCAATGACATATCCATAATTGATTTGTTCACTGAAATTCCTGCATTATTGACTAAAATATTGACTGGGCCAAAAACTTCTTCCGCCTTCGCTACAACAACTTTCCAATCCTCTTCACTGGTTACATCTTGCTTCACAAAAATGGCATTTTCGCCTAACTCAGCTGCCACTGCCTGACCTTTTTCTTCATTTAAGTCTGTTAATACAACTTTTGCCCCTTCTTCTACAAAGAGTTTAGCGTGGGCAGCGCCCATACCTTGTGCAGCGCCTGTAATGATTGCTACTTTGTTTTCTAATCGTTTCATAAGACCCCTCCATAGTTTTCATCATATTAGTCATTATTTTATTATATAATTTACACTTTGTAAGTTAAGTGTTTTAAAAAAGTTACAAAGGCTTATTTTCCCTGGCAAAATCGACACATATTATATTTTGTCCAATTTAAAAAGAATTAGTACAACTGGATTTTGCCATTAAAAAACTGACTCCCTATGTTAGATTTTTAGATCTAACCTTTGAGAATCAGTATAAAACCATTCTTTCTTATTTCACAAATAGGGCTAATCGCTTCTTTTAAATAACTATTAATCTCCATCTAAAAGATTGCCAAGGCCCCCCACCAGGTCCAGTACACTTCCTTCTCCTTTTCTTCCTCCTGTTATTCTTGGCGCAGCACTATAAACTCGATCCGCTAATCGACTAAAAGGTAAAGATTGAATCCATACTGTTCCTGGCCCTTTAAGGGTTGCAAAGAATAATCCTTCTCCTCCAAAGAAGGCTGTTTTAACTCCTCCTACAAACTCTATATCGTAGTCTATATGTCTTGTCATTGCTACAAGGCATCCGGTATCTATGCGCAATGTTTCTCCAAAACTTAATTGCTTCTCTACAATGGTTCCTCCGGCATGAATGAAAGTCAATCCGTCTCCTTCTAATTTTTGCATAATAAAACCTTCTCCTCCAAAGAACCCTGCCCCTAACTTTCTTTTAAAATCAATACCTACAGCAACACCTTTTGCCGCACAGAGAAATGCATCTTTTTGACAAATGATTTTACCTTCATAAGCGGATAAATCCATAGGGATGATTTTCCCCTGGATCCAGCTCAATCTCAACAAACTGCATATCATCCCCATAAAGCTTATACTCAATTTCATGTGCATTATTAAAATACTGCATGTTCAGCCTCCTTAGCAATTACTGTCTTAATCTATGATTATTCCTCGTAAAAATTTTAATTCCTTGTATTTTTTTCATAAAAATAAAATAATATTATAAAAGAGAAGCCTTGGGCTTCTCTTTACTGTAAGAACACTTCCTGATCTTTTATCGGTAAGGGTTTTTCCCTCTCTAATACCATGATCTCAACTTCTGGTGTTGTAGATGTAATGTAGTTTTCTATGTCTTTTGTAATCAGTCTATGAATCTTATTTCTCATTGTTTCTCCTAATACCAACTGATTAATCTGATTTTCTTTTATAAACTCTACAATACGTTCCGGTACATGTTCATCGCAAACAACATGAACTTCTCCACCGAGTTCCGAAGCATAATCGAATAACTCCTGAAGCAATTCGCCTGCATCACTTTGAGTTAAAATGTTGTTACCATGTTCCACATGAAGTATATGCAATTCGCCCCCCACCTGTGAAGCTAATTCTGCACCTTTTTTGATTAGTCTTTTACTGTTTTGCTGAATTGTTATGCAGACTAAAACTTTCTGTGGCACTAAAACCCCTCCCTCTGGAGAATAATAAGCTTACGCCCAAAATTATTATATCATAGTATGATATAAAATACCATGTATACATTTTCTTATTACTTTGGAGAAAGACCTTTCCAAAACTCGCTGTTTTCCAAGCCCAGACGCCATATGGCAATCCCCTGTAAACCTTTTGCCTTTGCCAGTTTTAACTTAAATTGAGTGCTTTGGGCATTTTCAAACCACACAATTCTGTCATTGCCTTTTTCATCTTTATATCGATAATAAGGAACTTTAAAGGTATCGTTCCAGAGGATTTTCCCTCCATATCTCTTTATATAATCGTTGATTTCTGATGCCGTAACAGCTTTCCCATTTTTCCCATCTATGGTCCAGTCATATCCATAAGCTGCAATACCCATAACCACCTTCTGTGGCAAAATCTCTTTGACAGCAAAATTGATTACATCTTCTACCCAATCATAGGATGCCACAGGCCCAGGAGTTCCTCCAGACCAATGTTCATCATAGGTCATAAGGACCACTCTGTCCGCATATTGTCCAATAGCCTTATAATCATAAGCCCCTGTCCATTGATCATTGATATAATCTGCCGTTTTAGCGGGAACCGTAGCTGAAACTATATATCCCTTAGGTCCTAATGCTGCCTTTAATTCTTTAATAAAAGATGTGTATTCTGCCCTTGTGTCCGCTCCTATCCCTTCTATGTCTACCTCTACGCCATCATATCCGTATTTTTCAATTTCACTTAATACACTTTTGACTAATTTGTCCCGAAGAATCGGATTTTCCAGAACATTCTCAGCCAGAGTTTTTTGAAAACTTCCACCTTGGGCATTGTGAATGAGCATAAGGGATTTGATGCCTTGTTGCTGTGAGTAATCCAAAATCTCATTTTGAGGATAGTCCACAATTAGGGTGCCGTCTGCTTTCATACCATGGCTAAAGGTAGCCACTTCTGTTATTTTGCCATTATAGGTTTTCAAAGAATTGTAAGAACCAAGATGACCTTCATAATACTTTACTGTAAACCCAAGAACCGTATCAAATTTATAAGGGATTACTTCAATATCCTCCAAAGAAGGGCCCGATCCTTCAACAATAACAGAAGGAGGTACCACTCTTAGAAGTTGTCCTACATAAATAGTATCTGAACTTAAATTGTTCCATTTTTTTAAATCAGATACCGTAATATTAAATTTGGCAGCAATGACAGAAAGACTGTCTCCTTTTTTTACAACATAGTCTGAAACCTGGGGCAAATCGCTGTTGATTAAAACAGTCTTTGATGCATTATCCCAATTAACGGGCAAATTAAAGGATTCTGAGATAAAACGAATTGGAACCATCAATCGTCCATTGATTACCTTTGGAGGGGTGTCCAAAAAATACATCTTACCGTTAATAAAAGCCTGGGGCAAATTAGCCTGCAAATAAATTGATTTATTATCTTTGGTAATGATGGCTATTTTGTCTATATTGTCCCAATGAACAGAAGCTCCCAAAAATTCTGAGATCACTCGAATCGGAACAAGCACCCTTCCATTTTCTATCACAGGAGGTGTGTCTGATTCTATATATCGATTATTAATACGAATTTGAATCCTCTTAGTCTGTTGAGTGGATGTATTCTTTGATACTGCGCCATAAGCAGCAGTTGAAAAATATGGATTCAGAATGAGCTGAAAGGCAATCAGTGAGCCGGTCATAAATCTGACAGATGAAATTTTTAAATTCGGATATACTTTCTTTATATAAGTTTCTAACCCCAGCTTTTTATGTTCCTGTTCTACATCTCCAAATTCCTTGGAAAATTCTATATCTTCAGGTAAATATATAATAAGATGATATTCTCCGTTTTCATAAACGATCCTTTGTTTGTATCGATCCCAGTTCATATTTTTCCTTCTTTCCTTTGCAAAAAAGCCACCTACGGTTTCGTAAAGTGGCTTTAAACTTCGTTTTATTCTTATTATGGAAAGAAGAAAAAAACTTATACATCTATAATATTTTTTCTAAAAATGCCTTAATTCTTGGGTGATCAGGATTATTAAAAAGCTTTTCAGGTGGTGCGTCCTCAATGATCTCTCCCTGATCCATAAATACGACTCTGTCTGACACCTCTTTAGCAAATCCCATTTCATGGGTTACAACAAGCATCGTCATATGTTCTTTTGCCAATTGCTTTATAACGCCTAAAACCTCTCCAACCAGTTCCGGGTCTAGAGCTGAAGTCGGTTCATCAAAAAGCATAATATCTGGTTTCATCGCCAAAGCCCTTGCTATAGCAACTCTTTGCTTTTGTCCCCCTGAAATTTGGGATGGATAAGCATCTTTCTTTTCAAGAAGTCCAACCTTGCTAAGAAGTTCTTCTGCTTCTTTGATGGCCTGTTCCTTAGGAACTTTATTAACAATAATCGGCGCTTCAATGACATTTTCCAAAACTGTCTTGTGAGGGAAAAGATGAAAATTCTGAAACACCATCCCCATTTTTCTTACACCGTCTTTTACGTCTTTATGAGGAAGCGGTATGCGTTTGCCTTCTTCATCAAAAGCCTCAATGGGAATGCCTTCAATCTCTATTCTTCCACCATCACATTTTTCTAATAAAATAAGGCAGCGAAGAAACGTGCTTTTGCCAGAACCGGAAGGACCTATAATTGAGATTACTTCTCCTTTGGCAACGCTTAAAGATACATTTTTTAAAACTTCTAAATTCCCAAATCGTTTGCTGATATTGGATGCTTGAATCATATTCATAATAAAACTCCTACTCATAAATAGAATACTTTTGCTCTAATTTCTTAAAGATCCAGACGATCACAGAGGTTAAAAACAAATAAATGGCTCCAGCTATAAAAAAGGGTATAACGGTAAAATCTCTTGCCACAATTTGATTGGCATTCCTAAGCAGATCATCCATACTAATGGCAGCCACCAATGCCGTATCTTTAACCAATGTAATGGCTTCATTGGATGTGGCAGGAAGTACTCTTCTTATGGTTTGAGGCAGAATAATCCGGCGCATAGTTTGGGAATAGGTCATGCCTAATACTTTTGCCGCTTCATATTGCCCCTTATCAATGGATATAATGCCTCCCCTGAAAATCTCAATAAAGTACGCAGCGTAGTTTAAAACAAAGGTAATGGAAGCTGCTTCAAATTTATCAAAAGTAATGCCTAAAAAATGAGGAAGGCCAAAATAAATAAAAAACAACTGAAGCATAAGAGGCGTCCCTCTGAAAATCCATGTATAAACCCCAAGCACAGAAGAAAGGAGCTTAGATTTTGAAACCTTTCCTAAAGCTCCTAAAACTCCTAGCGGTATCGATAATAATATAGTTATTCCATATAGTTCTAATGTATTGATGCTTCCTTTAATGATATAACCAATCATTTCTAAAATATCAGACACAATAAGCCTCCTATTTTACAACAATATCTTCTCCAAACCATTTTTTAGAGATTTCTGCTGCTGTTCCATCATCTTTTAATTCTTTCATAATTCGGTTAACTTCATCTGCTAAACTTTGATCGCCTAATCTAAAGCCTATACCATACGATTCACGGCCAAAATCATCTTCCAATACTCTAAACTGACCAGGCTTTTTAGAGATATAATATTTTCCCACTACTTCATCCATTACTGCCGCATCCACACGACCTGCTTCCAATTCCAGAAGAACAGTTGTATTGGTTGGATAATCGCTGATACCTTTAACTTTTTCGGCTACTTCTGTATCAGCATTAACAGCTGTCTCAGCACTGCTTGCTGTTTGAAGTCCAATCACTTTATCGGCTAAATCTGCCTTGGTTTGAATATCAGAATCATTTTTTACAATAATAATTTGTCTGTTATTAAGATATACATCGGAAAACAGGATTTCTTTTTTTCTGTCTTCTGTAATCGATAATCCATTCCAGATCACATCTATATTTTTGCCGTTTAATTCCATCATCTTCGCATTCCAGTCAATTGTTTTTAACTCTATCTCTACACCCATTCTTTTTGCTACTTCCTTAGCCAAATCAATATCAAACCCTACAATCTCACCAGATTCATCGCGAAATCCCATGGGTGCAAAGGTGTCATCCAGTCCGACAACCAATACTCCCTTTTGTTTTACTTCTTCTAAAGAATGATCTTCTTTAGATGCTGCTTTTTTGCCACAGCCTGTTGAAAATAAAGATAATATCATAATACTCAATATTAAAAACGCTATATTCTTTTTCATTATTATTTCCCCCTGTATCAACATTTTAGTTACAAGCCTATTATACTTTAACTCACTAAAATTGTAAAGTAATAAACCAAAAATAATCCTTAAATTTTTAAACAATAGGAATGACATAAGGGCATTGACTTACAGGATTTTCAAAGATTTCCACAGAAAGATTGTATACCTTTTTAATATTTTCTTTACTGATTACTTCTTCGGGGGAACCTTTGGCCTCAACTTGTCCTCTTTTAAGCAATATAATTTCATCACTGAAGGTAGACGCTAAATTTAAATCATGCAATACTGCAATGATGATCTTGTCCTCTTTTAGGCTTCTAAATATATTTAAAAATTCTATCTGATACTGTATATCCAGATGGGAAGTGATTTCATCCAGAAGAATGATGTCTGCTTCCTGACTTAAAGCCCTTGCAGCGATAACTCTCTGAATCTCTCCGCCACTTAAATTCGTAATCAACTGATCCTTTAAGTTCCATGTATTGGTCGCTCGCATGTACTTTTCCACGATCGCCTGATCTTCCCCGTTAAAATCCTGAAAACTTCGTTTATATGGACTTCGTCCCATCATCACAATATCAAAAACAGTAAAATCGTAGTCTATGAGTATGTTTTGGGGAATCACTGCCATCATTTTGGCTAATTCTTTATTTTTCATTTTGCAAATATCCTGATTGTCTATCAATACACTTCCGGCTTTTGGGGTAATAAGCTTTGAAATATTTTTTATAAATGTGGATTTCCCCGAACCATTGGGTCCAATGATGGAATAAAATTTACCTTTATTAAAACTTAAACTGATATCCTTTAATACTTGTTGATCTCCATAGGAAAAACTAAGATTTCTTACATCTATTTTTTGTCCCAAGGGTTTATCCACTCCTTCGCTTCATTTTAATCAGAAGATATATAAAATAGGGAGAACCAATCAATGCCGTCACCGCTCCTACAGGTAATTCTCCGGGAGCGGCTATGGTTCTTCCAAGAGTATCAGAAAGCAGTAAAAAAATCGCGCCTCCCAAAGCCGAAAAAGGAATCAAAACTTTATTATTGGGACCAACAATGATTCTTGCCATATGAGGCACCAAAAAGCCTACAAATCCGATGATTCCGGAAAAAGAAACACAAACAGCAATCATCATGGATGCAATGATAATGACGCCTTTTTTTAGCTTTTCTGTTTCTACACCTAAACTTTTAGCCGTTTCCTCACCAACAAGCATTAAATTGAGATCTCTATATAAAAAAGAAATAATCATTGTGCCGACAAATACAACCGGAGCTGTTATATAAATATTCTCCCAGCTTGAAGCATTGAAACTTCCCATCATCCAAAATATAATCCTGCTGGCATGTTCCTGATTAAACACCATTATGATGGATATTAAAGCCGATGTCAAAAAACCTATGGCACTTCCCACCAGAAGTAAATAGATCGTAGCTGTTTTTGATCTGACCTGTACAATAAGATATACCATGATGGTCGTAGTTACCGCTCCTATAAAGGCAAATGGAGCAGCCGGCAAATGAACAGTAATTGCCAGCGCCGCTCCCAGGGCAGCCCCTCCTGATATTCCAAGCACGTAAGGGTCTGCCATAGGATTTTTAAATAGGGACTGAAAAGAGGTCCCTACTACTGCCAATCCCATCCCAACTATACTTGCCATAATAATTCTGGGCATGCGTACCATAAAAACAATAAGAAAATTTGTATCAGAGGGTACTGTATCGATATGCTTGCCAATAATAGGTATATACTTAAGGATTTCCATGAATACCTCACAGGGCTTTATATTGGCTGCTCCCACCGAAATGGCCCCGATCGCCAGTATACAATATAAAACGAGCAATACAAAAAATAGTGTTTTTCTTTTTAGTCTCATCATCTCACCTATTCAAATAAATCTGGATGCATGATCTTTGCCAGGCTTTCTACACCTTCCCCAAGTCTTGGGCCTTGCCTTGCAATAAGATTATCGTCTATTTCAATCACCTTATCGCCCTTTACAGCTGACAGCTCCTTGTAGCCGGCAGTTTCTACAAACTGCTCTTTTAGTCCATAATTTTGGGAGATCAATATGATATCTGGATCGTTTTCTATTATTTTCTCAAGACTATACTGCCATCCTGTTGCATCTTTTGCAATATTATCCCCTCCGGCTATCTCCAGAAGCTGACCTATAAAGGTATCTCCAGTGGCAGTGTAATCTCCATTTTTACCAAAGCCGGCAACATAATATACTTTCGGCCTTGGGGCATCTTTAACCTTTTCCTGAACCTCTTCAATCTTATCTTTAATCTCTGTAATAACTCGATTGGCTTCATCTTCTGCATTAAGGATTTGCCCCAATCTAGCTATAGAATCATAAGCTCCCTCTAAGTCAATAGCTTCATAGAGCACAACCACCTCTATGCCTAAGTCTTCTAGTTTTTTATAGGTTTCTTCTTTAAAATTGGCAGTGGCAATAACGATATCCGGGTTTAACTCAACAATTTTTTCTACACTGGGATCAATTAAGGACCCTATGCTTGGAACCTCTTTTGTTTCTTCCGGATAATCACAGTAGTCGGTCCTTCCCACAAGGTTTTCTCCTTTGCCTAAAGCATAAATGAGTTCTGTAATACTGGGAGCTACAGAAACGATTCTTTTTGGCTCCTCACTTATTTGGGTGTTCTTAACACCACTACATCCAGCCATAGTGCCTAAAAGGGCTATGATCATAAAAATATGTAATGTCTTTAAGATTCTTTTCATATTGCTTTATCCTTTCCTTTCAGCTTTAATCCATTAAAAATTTTATCTATTAAAAAGGCAGTACATCATAGACGTACTGCCACTAGAATTTATAACTATAGCATAAAAGCAAAATAGTTAATTGACTCTAATAGGCTTTCCCTCCGAAAGCTTATTAATGCTCTCATTTAGGCAGGTCTCCTGGCTCATGATTCATCCTCGTCTTTGCCTTCCCCTAAATACTTAGAGTGGCTTTTAAAGACTCGTCATCAATTACAGTAGCGGGGGCTGCTACGGATTCTAACCGTATTCCCTTTTCACCTTATAAGTTTCATCTTATAAGGCACCTAAATGAATTATTCAGTTTTTTATTATTGAAGTTTAAATCTTTCCACAGCTTCCATAAGTTTTTCTTTTCCTGACTTCACCTCTTCTGTTTGCTCTGCTATTGTACTAACTTTATCTGCAATGACTGCCGTATTCTCAGCCACACTGGTTATTCCGGCGGCTCCTTCATTGGTTGCAGAAGCTACTTCCTCAATAGCTTTTATCATATTCTGTATAGAAATCAGTAATTTCTCAGATGTAACACTAAAATCTGTAATGATCGCACTTACATTTTCAGCATCTTTTTGGTATTGATCTGTTGCTTCCAGCATTAATCCATAATCTTCTTTTACATCCGAAGAAACAAATTCCATCAATTTATTCGAAGTAGATGAGAGATTATTTACTGAACTTTGGACTGTCTTGATTATTTCTTGAATTTCTTTTGCTGTAGCTCCTGAGTTTTCAGCCAGTTTTCCGATTTCATTCGCAACCACCGCAAAGCCTTTACCGGCTTCCCCTGCTCTGGCTGCCTCGATAGCCGCATTTAAGGCCAAAAGATTCGTTTGAGAAGTAATTTCAAGGATTATATTAGATAAAGCTGTGATCTGTTCTACCGATTTCGATTCTTCAATTGCTTTTTCAAGGGCAGATTTTGCTTCTTCAAGAATCTTCATTGCATTATTTTGAGATGTTAAAACTCTTTCTTTTAATCTGTTTGCCCTTTCTTGAATTTCTTCGACAGTTTTTGCTCCATCCTGTGCCTTTTGAGCAATGGAGTGTGCAGCATTTTCAAATTCTGAAGCAGTGGCATTCATTTCCTCGGAAGATGCCGCCGTTTCTTCCATCCCTGCAGAAATTTCTTCTGTTGTAGATGCTACCTCATCTATCTGATCTTTCAGAGCATCAACATTTTCATTAACCACTATAACTGCCTTCATAGATTTATTGGATTCAGTTACAATATCATTCACCATGCTTCTTAAAGTCTTGATCATTTGCTGCAAAGATCTTGAAATGAGACCGATTTCATCCTTATATTTCTGATATTTGGCTGGTATATCGACAGATAAATCCCCCTGGGAGATCTGTTCGATGATCTTAGAAGATTCTTTAATAGGTTTTGATATTTTTTTACCTACTATGATGGATATAATAACAAATAGAACTCCAACCAAAAGAGCCATAAAGCCAAATAACATAATTTGCCTGTTTATTTGCTTCCTCATTTCTATTTTCTTAGTATTGATTACTGCATCAATATCATCCGTATAATTTCCTGTTCCAACAACCCATTCAAAAGGTTTATAAGATAATGAATAACTACGCTTAGGCAGTGGTTCTGTCTGTCCCTCTTTTGGGAAGTGGTAGTCTGAAAAACCACCACCCTCCTGCATTCCGTTTTTGATAATCTCTTTAATAAGATACTTGCCGTTACTGTCTTTCTGCTCATAGCGATTGGTACCTTCTGTTGCACTTCCATATAATACTACATTGACTCCCTCATATGTGTCAATCCAAAAATACCCACCTTCGCCATAACGCATATCTCTAACGATATCGGCAGCAGCTTTTTTAGCCTCTTCTAAAGTCATCTCGCCTTTCTCTACTTTTTTCCCATATTGTTCAATCACACTGACAGCACTTTGCACCTGAGTCGAAATCAAGTGATCAAAGCTTTCTCTCATGCTTTTTTCCATTGCATTTAACGATGTTGTTTGTGTATATAAGACCAATGAAATGGATATGGTACCTAATAGTACAACCAGTACGAAAGTATTTAACAATGACAGGAGTATGATTTTATTTTCTATCTTCTTCATTAGAATCCGCCCCTTCAATTTTATATATGTTGCCTTATTTTAATCTTAAACCCAGTTCAATTTTTGGTCAAGTTTATAATTCGACAATTTTTGCATACAATTATCGACATTAATGCGTATAGCTTCCTTTTCCTCCTTATTTCTTTATTTTTATATCACTTCCATTTTTTATTTACAATACACTGAAAGTACTAAAAAAGCTGTTGGTTTTTACCAACAGCCCTTAGCTATTTAAATTCTTTAAATATTTCCTTTTTAGCTCCACAGACTGGACATACGTCCGGCGATTCATCCAGAACCGTATAACCGCAAACAGGACATATGTAAACCGCTTCAAAGTCATAATCTTTCCCCGACTTCGCACTGTCTTGCGCTTCTTTAAACATTTTCGCATGAATTTTTTCAGCCTCCAATGCATAGTGGAAGGAACGTTTTGCGCCTTTTTCCCCCTGGAACTCTGCGGTCTGCAAATAAACCGGATACATCTGTTCTACTTCGTGAAGCTCTCCATCAATGCCGCCCTGTAGGTTCTCTACAGTACTTCCAATACCAAAAACTCCTCCGGCAGGAACTGTATAGTCTCCTTTTTGTTCCTTTAAGACATTAAAGTGGTTATTTGCATGAACATATTCTGCATATCCTATGGCTTCAAACAGAGTTCCTATCTTGGGAAATCCCTCTTTTCTGGCGATTTCACCCCAAATCAGATAGCGCATATGCGCCATGCTTTCTCCACCGTAAGCAGAGCGCAAAAAGTCAGCAGTCATTGCGTTTTTAACCATATGAATCCTCCTTGTTTTAATATTCTCAATTCATCTTTGTTATATTACGCAAATCATACTGTCTTTATACATAGATCTTATCCTCCACTTTATTTTTCTACTATTAATGTACCCCCTGGGGCTACTCTTGTCAAACCCAATGGTATGCTGGAATAAATGTATAAACGTATTTTTTTCTTTTATTTAAGAATGTGGAAAACATACCTTTTTTGATTTATAATAAATGTATTAATTAAAGATCGGAGGACATAGTATGCGCCTGGTCCCTGTAGAATGTTTAAATGGTGGAGAAATTATAGCCAAAACGATTATTGATAAAGATGGCAGCAGACTGCTTGCTAAAAATACAAGTTTTAAACTTTATTATAAAGAAAAATTGCTGGAAAGAGGCATCGATAAAATATATATTGTGGATGATTTGTCTGAAGGAATCGAAAACAAAGACGTCATTTCTGAGCAAGTTCGCCTGGAAACCATTGATTTGGTAAAGGATATGGTTTCTTTATTTAAAGCAACTCAGCAAATAGATGTTCACAGACTGGAAGATACCGCTGTCAGAATTATTGAAGAGATTTTAAACAACAAGGAAATTCTATATGATATAGTCGACATTAAAGCCAAAGATAACTACACCTATTGCCATAGTGTAAATGTAGCCGTTTTATGCGTTATGCTCGGGAGAAAAATGGGGGGCAATAAATCTTACTTAAAAAAATTGGCTATAGGAGGACTTCTTCATGACTTTGGAAAAATATTAGTTCCCGATGAAGTATTAAATAAGCCTGTAAAGCTCTCTAACCAAGAATATAATTTGATCAAACAGCATCCCCTTCAAGGATATCATATATTTAAAGAACATCCTTCTTTAACTCCCATAACTAAAGCAATGATTCTGATGCATCACGAGCAAATTGGCGGTAAAGGATATCCCTTAGGACTCACTGGTGAAAAAATTCCCGAAGCGGCCAAAATTTGTGCAATCTGTGATATCTTCGATGCGATGACCAGCAAGCGTATCCATAGAGATCCATATACCATTATTGATACTTTAAATGAAATGGAAAAAATGACAAGATATCATTTGGATTCAGATATCTTTAAAATATTTCGGAGTATCATATGCTATTATCCTGTAGGGACAACAGTCTTATTAAGTGACGATACCATTGCCATCGTTGAAAAAAATAAAACTGAAGCCATTAACCAACCCACTGTAAGAGTGATCTATGATTTGAAATCTCAGCAGGAGCTTTTTAAAAGACTGGACTTGGTTCTTCATGACGATATTAAAATTCAAAGAGAACTCGTTCCGGATGAATATATGAACAATCCTGCTATTTTAAGAGCTATGAAAAAATAATAAAAAAAAAGACCTCATTTGGTCTTATAAACAATGCATCAATTTTAATAATAATAAGGATATGGATATTGGTAGTATGGATACCCATAATACGGGTATTGATAAGATGGATATCCATAGAAATAATCATATGGATATCTTCTGCGATATCTTTGTCTTCTTCCAAACAATTCAGATAGTAAAAGTGCTCCTGTCAGAGAACGAATGAGACGATATCTTGGTATTCTTTGTCTATCCATGTCAGGTTCTTCTAATACTTCAGGCATTTCATTGACGATTCTTTCGTAAATTCTGTCGATCATTTGCTCTATCGTTTCATGATCAGGGTATTCATCATACATAGGGCTTCCATCATAATCCATTTTGCTGCATTCTTCTTCTATATACTTTAGTATCCTTTGATTTAATTCTGGATGCAATTTCTTTAAATATTCTCTATCTCTATCATCCATATCATCAATATAATAGGAAGGCATAGTCTGCTGCATACCTGGTTGATACATTCCCGGCTGATACATACCTGGTTGATACATTCCCGGATACATCCCCGACTGTGGCATCATTGTGTCTTGCATTGCTGGTTGTTGCATCATGGGCTGTTGATTCATCTGAGGTTGACTTACTGGTTGTTGGCCAGGCTGTTGATTACCTTGGTTATATGCTCTATTTTGCTCAAAATTTTGAGACATTTTTCCTCCTCCTTTTTACTTATTTTTTACTCAATAACAATATATGCAATATATTCCATTTGGTTCGTGTAAAAAGAGTTTCGCAAGTGTGCATCCTGCCCGGTGTTTTTTTCATTGCAGAGGAAATCGGAAATATTTTTTTATGCAATAAAAAAATCCCTAAATGATTTAGGGATTTTTTCGTTTTAATCTACCGAAACATGAATAGGTTCTAAGTTCCAGATTTCTTCTGCATATTCTTTAATCGTCCTGTCACTGGAAAACTTGCCGCTTTTAGCTACATTCATGATCTGCATTTTCGTCCATTCTTCTCTGTTTTTATAGGCTTCAACAATTCTCCTATGAGTCTGCGCATAGCTGTCAAAGTCTTTAAGTACGAAATATTCGTCTCCTCCATTTAGCAGACTGTCATAAATCTCTCTGAACAGTTCTGGATTTTCTGGGGATAAAAATCCATTAATAAGCTGTGTCAAAACCAATCTGAGATCTTGATTGGTATTATAGATATCCCAAGGATTATAGTTTCGGTTTTTATAGTACTCAATCACTTGATCCGCCGTCAAACCAAAAATGAAGATATTTTCATCCCCAACTTCTTCTTTAATTCCTATATTGGCTCCGTCCAAGGTCCCTATAGTCACTGCTCCATTTAGCATAAACTTCATATTACCAGTTCCGGATGCTTCTTTACTTGCTGTTGAGATCTGCTCGCTGATGTCCGCAGCCGGGAAAAGTTTTTCAGCAATGGATACATTATAGTTTTCAACAAATACAACTTTAATTTTTCCATTAATGTGCTCATCCTTATTAATGATGTCTGCTACAGTATTGATGAGTTTAATAATGAGTTTTGCCCTTCTGTATCCTGGCGCAGCCTTTGCCCCAAATATGAAGGTACGAGGATAGAAATCCATATCGGGGTGAGCTTTTAATTGATTGTATAAATACAGGATATGAAGCACATTAAGGAGCTGCCTTTTATATTCATGAAGTCGTTTAATTTGAATATCATATATGGAATTGGGATCGATTTCAATGTTGTTATGCTTCTTTATGTATTCCGCCAGTTTTATCTTGTTTTCGTACTTGATTTCCATAAATTTCTTTCTGAATGCTTCATTTTCTTTATAAGGCACCAGTTTATTTAATTCTGTTAAATCCGTAAACCAACCATCCCCTATAGTATCTGTAATGAGTGCTGCAAGTTTCGGATTAGCTTTTGCAAGCCATCTTCTTTGAGTGATTCCATTGGTTTTGTTATTAAACTTATGGGGATATAATTCGTAGAAGTCTTTTAGTTCCTGATTTTTCAGGATTTCTGTATGGAGTGCCGCAACTCCGTTAACAGAGTGACTTCCCACAATAGCCAGCCAAGCCATTTTTACTTGACCATCAGATATAATGGCCATACGACGGATTCTTTCATAGTCATCTTTGTAGCGAATTAATAATTCAAGGCAGAACCTGCGGTTAATTTCTTCAATGATCTGATAAATTCTTGGAAGGAGTCTGCTAAACAACTCAACCGGCCATTTTTCAAGGGCTTCGGACATTATGGTATGATTGGTATAAGCACAAACCTGGGTTGTAATATTCCATGCTTCATCCCAGGATAAATCTTCTTCGTCTATAAGAATTCTCATCAGTTCAGCAACTGCCATGGAAGGATGGGTATCGTTCATCTGGATCGCAATTTTCTTAGGCAAGTCTTTTAAATCATTATGTTTTGATTTAAACTTCTTTACTGCTGTTTGAACACTGGCAGAGACGAAGAAGTACTGCTGTTTTAGTCTGAGCTCTTTACCCTGTATATGATTGTCGTTAGGATATAATACCTCTACGATGGTTTCTGCCAAATATTGCTGTTCTACTGCTTTTTGGTATTCTCCCTGGTCAAACTTGTTAAAGTCAAATTTAATAATTGCCCTGGCATCCCATAATCTTAAGGTATTAACCGTATAATTATTGTATCCTAAAATTGGAATATCGTAGGGCACTGCAATGATGGTATGACAGTTTTCCTGAATGAATCTATCCTCTCCATTTTCCTTTTTTTCAACTCTGACATTACCCCCAAATTTGACTTCGCAGGCATATTCAGAGCGTCTTATTTCCCATGGATTGCCGTTTTCCAACCAGTTGTCCGGCTGTTCAACCTGATATCCATCTACGATTTTTTGTTCAAATATACCGTGCCGGTACCTGATTCCACAACCATAGGCCGGGTATTCAAGAGTCGCAAGAGAATCCAAAAAACATGCAGCCAGTCTTCCAAGACCACCGTTTCCAAGGCCTGGATCGGGTTCTTCCTCTTCAATATCATTATAGTTTATTCCCAGTTCCGCCAAGGCCTCTTCAACTTCTTTTTTAGCCATTAAATTGATTAAATTATTTCCGAGAGCCCGCCCCATTAAAAATTCCATAGATAAATAGTAGACAATTTTTGCATCTTTTTCTTCGTAAGTTTTATGGGTAGCAATCCAGCGGTCGGTAATTAGATCCCTGAGGGCAAAAGCAACTGCCTGGTAGATTTGCTGCTTTGTCGCTGTCTCGATAGTCTTTCTTTTTAATGTTTTAACATTTTCTAATACTTGTCTTTTGAATTCTTCTTTATTAAAATCCAGATTCAAAGCAAATCCCTCCACATTATTTCTTATAAACCATAAAACGTTTCAAAGGACTTAATGATATATTCATGATCCAATACGCCGCCAAGTTCTCTGACAGAATGCATGGACAGCATGGGATTTCCTACATCTATACAACGTATTCCAAGTTGGGTGGCACTGATGGGTCCTATGGTACTTCCTCCCAATTCATCAGAACGATTGACAAACTTTTGGACAGGTACGCCTGCTTTTTGACATATTTCCTGATACACTGCACTGGTGTCCGCATCTGTTGCATATTTTTGATCAGCATTGATCTTTATTACCGGCCCTCCATTGATTAAAGGATGATGGGTTGGATCTTGTTTTTCTTCGTAGTTCGGGTGAAGGGCATGGGCCATGTCGGCAGAAATCATAAAAGAGTTGGATAAAGCTCTAAAATAATCTTCCCGCCCCTTGCCTAATGACAGGAGAATCCTTTCCAGTACGTAAGGAAGCATGGGGGAATCCGCCCCTTGTTTGGTAGCACTTCCAATTTCCTCGTTATCATAACATACCAAAACATTAATACCCGATGTCTGCCTTGCACTTATAATGGCTTTCAAACCAGCATGAACCATGGCTAAATCATCTAGTTTAGGTGAGGAGATAAACTCCTTGTTCATACCTGTAATAAGTCCTTTTTCTACAGGGTATAAAATCAAATCAAAGTCCAAAATTTCTTCTATTTTAACATCTAAGTTTTGAGCAATCAATCTTAAAATTCTATTTTTTTCGCCAAATTCATCATTTACAACCCCCAGTAAGGGTAGGGTATCCTTCTGCTTATTAAATTTTACGCCTTCATTCACTGTCCGATTCATATGGATTGAAAGACTGGGAATAATGACAATAGGCTCTTTAAAATCTATAAGCCTTTTTGTAGGATTCAACGGATTTTGACTTTTTAGGACTACTCTTCCAGCAATGGACAAGGGCCTGTCAAGCCAGGTATGCAGTATAGCACCTCCATAGCTTTCAGTATTGAGTTTGATATAATTCTTTATCCTCATTTCAGGAAAAGGCTTTATTTTAAACGCAGGACTATCCGTATGGGCCGCAATCATCTTAAAGCCCTCTTCCTCTATATTTCCTTCTCCTATCTCAAAAGCGATTAGAGCAGAATCATTCATTACTGTAAAATAACGCCCCTTCTTTTGAAGTTCCCAATGACTTTTAGGGTCTAAGCCTATAAACCCATGATCTCTTAAAGTCTTTTTTAAATTGTGAACTACATGAAAAGGCGAAGGGCTGCTGTCTATAAATGAAATAAGTTCTTTTGCAAATGTATCATTTCTCATAATAAACTCCTTTATATACAAGATATTGTGAAAGTCGATATTATCATTATAACACAAATACCTTTTTTTATTTCACAAAAAGCAAAGGGCGCATTATACGCCCTTTGCCTACTCTTTTTACTTATTTTCTTTCCATGAGTTTAATGAATCTGTAAAGTGCTACTGCAACTTCTGCTCTTGTTGCATTTGCTTTTGGTTCAAATGTCGTTTGAGTTCTTCCGTCTACCAGCTTCTCATTTATAACAAAGGAAATACTTGCTCTTGCATAACCTGAAATATTGCTCCTGTCTGTAAAGATGGACAAGTTTCCATCGTTTGCATTTGGTATATCAGGAAGGCCTATTCCTCCGTAGAGATATGTGTATGCTCTTGTAATCATGGTCGCCATTTGCTCTCTGGTGATATTTGCATCTGGTGCAAAATGGTTACTGTCTACTCCTTTGATTAATCCTGCTTTGGTAGCAGCAGAGATATAATCGTAGTACCACTTTCCTTCTGGAACATCGACAAATTGAACAGAAGCTTGATCGGGTTCAAGTTTTAAGGTTCTTGCCAGGATCGCTGCGAATTCCGCTCTGGTAATACTTCTGTCAGGTTCAAAATGGGTATCATCTACTCCAACCATAATGTGTTTTGCAGCTATAATTTCAATCTCATTCTTTGCCCAGTGGCTTGCAATGTCTGCAAAGGTTTTATTATATTCCATCACAGCATAAAGTGAAAAATGACTGGTGGTAAATGTTATTGTATTTGTTTTCGGATTATATACTCCGCCAACATATTCCCATTCTTCAGTAGATTCATTGTAGTAGTATACGCCTAATTTTTCTACATTGATAGTGCTTAAATCCATTCCTGCCAGAGAAATTGCTACCGTGATATCAGAGTTAAATCTTAGAGTTTCTTTATCTCCTTTTTTGTCCTCAATTTCTGCCGTAAATTCAAATACTCTTCCGCCAATGGCAAATAAACCTTTCCCAGCATTCTTGGAGGCATCTTTTAATTTGTCCTCAGCTTCTTTGCTGTCAAGTTCTTTCACAGTAATTTTTGCCTGTTGATCGTCATCAATGGAAGCGACCGCACTGGATGGTATAGTAATCGCTACATCATTCGTCTTAACAGCAAGTGATTTTCTTTGTGAAATGAGTTCTTTTAATGCATCACCGTTAACATATACCGCAGGTTCTTTTGCAGATGAAGATATCGTAACTGTTAACGTTTCTCCAGAAGCATTCTTTACCATCTCTTTTGTCACATTAATTTTATTATTATTTTGAGAAACACTGCCAGAACCACCGCCGGATCCTCCGCTGCCAGAACCGCCACCACCGGAACCTCCACCGGAAGAAGATTCTATAAATTTGATTGGTTCTCCGATGGCATACCCATTCATATCTGTTTTTAACTGAATAGATATTCCATCATTTTTATCCACCACGTTAGGGATTGTAATTTGGAAGGTTGTTATTCCATTGGCATCTGTCTTCCTTCCAACTTTTACGTTGGTATTACTTGCTCGGTATACATGATCTGAAACTGTATAACTCTCATTATTAGTTTTATCATGGTTTATAATTATAATATCCGCATAGAATTGATGATTCTTTATCGCTCTTCCTTTTTCATCTCTTGCTATAATTGTAACGATACTTGTTTTCCCTGAACTTAAACTGGGGGAAACTTGCACTGTGGTATTCACTGGAGGAATTGATCCAGCGATAAATCCTACTGCACTGCCTGCTTTGGTTCCACCATCAGTTTTAAACTGTATGGATATACCATCATTTTCATCAACGTGAGAAGGAATGCGAACCTTCATGGATGTCTTTCCATTTTCATTTGTCGGTACAACGAATTCCACATTCTTATCGCTTTCTTTATAAACATATCCTGCAACAATATATTCTTCATCTGTTTCCCCGTCATTATTGATAATCGTTACATCGGTATAGAGCTGCTCACCTTTTACAAGGTTGCCATATTGGTCTTTGGCAGTCACTGTAATGGTACTTTCAGTTCCTAAATCGAATGCAGGATTTACTTCTACAGTTGTTTTTTCTGCAGCAAGTTTTCCTGCTTTTACAGATTGTGTGACCGTTAGAGGATTATAATTATTAGCTCTGACAGTAATTTCATAATCTCCTGCTTTAGTAATAACACCCTGTTTAATGGTTATCTTTCCAGGAGCAATACTGTATTGAGACGCTGTTAATGCGGTATTACCAACTGTAATTTCGACAATATTACTTCTCCAATCTACATGATCTGTAAAAGTAATATCTAAGGAATTATCTACTGTATTGGAAGTCGTATCTGGTGTAAGCTCAGGTACAGGTTGACTTTCAATTGTCGTTACCTTAAGTGGTTCAGAGAGCCCGGAACTAAGTTGATCAGAACTGTCATCTATAGCTTCAACCGTATAAGCATATTCAGTTCCTTTAGTTAATCCAGTATCTAAATACTGAGTCTCTATGGTCTTACCAGCAAATACACCATCTCTGTATACATTGTATTCTAAAATTCCTGTGTTGGAACAACAGGCTCTGCACCAGGAATCCCTCGTATCACCTTTGCATCGGAATATCCCAGCTCAACTAAAATGTTTCCTAAGTCTTTAAGTCTTTCTTCAGCATAAACAGTTTTTGCATTTAAAAAGCCTGGCAGACTTCCCAAAATCACCGCTAATGCCAATATAAGGGGAGCCATTCTTTTAATTAGCTTTTTCACTGTTTTCCCTCCTTTTTTTCTCATTTGCTTTCCTCCCTTGAAATGAATTTTTATATTTCTTTCATTTAAAATATCATAAAAAATTCTCTAAAAACGATCTATTGCATGAAACATGATTTTTTTGACATGAAATACAATACCCGCAGGTGTGCATCCTGCCCGGAAGACTTTTTATTGTATAGGAAATTTGGTGGAATTTCCTATACAATAAAAACAGGCTGCTCAGTAAATCTTTTACTGAGCAGCCTGCTAAACTTACGCTCTTTTCACGGTGAATTGAACTGCTTCTCCATTGATATTCCAGTCTTTGGAATAGCCGTCCATGGTTCCTTCTGATATGTTTTCTGCCAAAACTTCTCCGGCGATTTCTTCTTTATTTCTTTCGATAATCTTAGCCAGCTTTTCATTGCCATGATATGTTACAAGAATATAGTCCTGTACTTCGAAGTCAGCTTCTTTTCTCATGGTCTGGATCTTGCTGATGATTTCTCTTACAAATCCTTCTTCAATCAGTTCTTCTGAAAGATTGGTATCTAATACTACAGTCACATCTTTCTCACTTTCTGCCACAAAACCTTCTTTATGCTCTGTGGAGATTAAAAGGTCTTCTTCAAGGAGTTCCACTTTTTCTCCATCAAAATCAAAGGTTAATGGATTGCCGCTTTTTAGCTCATTCATGGCTTTGTTGCCATCGATTGCTGTCAGAGCTTCGCGGATTTTTCCTACCAGTTTTCCGTATTTAGGCCCTACAGTCTTTAACTGAGGCTTGAAGGAATAGGTTGTAAAATCAGCCACATCATCGGTAAAGATAACTTCTTTCACATTTAACTCATCGGCAATGATGTCTTTGTATTCGCCTGGAAGTTCTTTAGCTACTTTAACATACATTTTTCCTAAAGGCTGTCTGTTTTTAATATTGGCAGTATTTCTGCATGCACGGCCCTGAACAACGACTTTTAGAACTGTGTCCATGTTTTCTTCTAATTCTTTGTTAATGAATGTTTCATTAACTTCTGGGAACAGGCACAGGTGCACACTTTCAGGAGCGTTCTTATCCACATTTCTTACAAGATTTTGGTAAATTTCTTCTGCCATAAATGGTGTAAATGGCGCTGTAAGCTTCGTTAAAGTGGTTAAAACAGTATAAAGAGTCATATAGGCATTGATTTTATCCTGAGGCATATCTTTATACCAGAAACGTTCTCTGCTTCTTCTTACATACCAATTACTTAAATCATCTACAAAGTCCTGCAGAGCTCTTGCAGATTCTATGATTCTGTAATTGTCTAAGTTTTTATCAACAGTTGCAATTAAAGAATGCAGTCTGGATAAAATCCATTTGTCCATGATGGATAATTGGTCGTAATCCAATGTATAATCCATTGGATTGAATCCGTCAATGTTCGCATACAGTACATAGAATGCATAAGTATTCCAGAAAGTTCCCATGTATTTTCTTTGAGCTTCACTGACGGCTTCTCCGTAGAATCTGCTTGGAAGCCATGGTGCACTGTTGGTGTAGAAATACCATCTTACTGCATCCGCCCCTTGTTTGTCCAGAACAGACCATGGATCCACTACATTTCCTTTATGCTTGCTCATCTTAAGTCCATCTTTGTCCTGAACCAATCCGAGCACAATTACGTTCTGGTATGCCGGTTCATCAAATAAAAGAGTGGAAATAGCAAGGAGTGTATAGAACCAACCTCTTGTTTGGTCCACTGCTTCACTGATAAAGTTTGCAGGGAAATTTTGCTCGAATTTTTCCTTGTTTTCAAACGGATAATGCCATTGTGCAAAAGGCATGGAACCAGAATCGTACCAGCAGTCAATAACTTCCGGAACCCTCTTCATGCTGCCGCCGCACTTGGGGCAATTAAGATATACATTGTCAATATAAGGCTTATGAAGTTCTATATCTTCTGGTACATCTTTTCCCATTTCGCGGAGTTCTGCAATGCTGCCTATGGCATGGCGATATCCGCAACCACATTCCCAGATTGGCAGAGGAGTTCCCCAGTATCTTTCACGGCTAAGACCCCAGTCTATGACATTTTCAAGGAAGTTTCCAAAACGGCCGTCACGGATATTTTCAGGAAGCCAGTTAATTTTTTTGTTATTTTTAAGCAATTTGTCTCTAACTGCTGTCATCTTAATGAACCAGGTATCTCTTGCGTAATATAAAAGTGGTGTATCACATCTCCAACAGAAAGGATAGGAGTGCTCATAATCCTGAGCTTTGTAAAGAAGGTTTCTGCTGTCTAAATTCTTTATAATCTCTGGGTCAGCGTCTTTTACAAACATTCCTTTCCAGGGGGTTACAGCATCTACAAAATTACCTTGCTCATTAACCAATTGCACAAAAGGAAGATCATAAGTTCTTCCGACTCTGGCATCGTCTTCCCCGAAAGCAGGAGCTGTATGAACGATACCAGTACCATCTGTTAAGGTTACATAATCATCTGCTACAACATACCATGCTTTTTTATCTACCTTAGCAAAATCAAAAATTGGTGTATATTCTGTTCCGACTAAATCTTTTCCAACCATTCTGTCTAAAACTTCGTATGCTTCGTTTAATACGGTTTCTGCCAAAGCTTCTGCTAAAATATAAACTTCATCAGCACATTTTGCTTTTACATAGGTTTCATCAGGATTTACAACCAATGCCACATTGGACGGCAGAGTCCATGGGGTTGTTGTCCAAGCCATTAAGTAAACTTGGTTTTCGCCTTTTACAGGGAATTTTACAAAAACAGAAGCTTCTTTAACATCCTTATAGCCTTGTGCCACTTCATGGCTGGATAAGGATGTACCACATCTTGGGCAATAAGGTACTATTTTATGGCCTTTGTATAAAAGTCCTTGATCCCAAATTTTCTTTAAAGACCACCAAACCGATTCAATATAATTATTATGATAGGTTACATATGGGTTTTCCATATCTACCCAATAACCTACACGATCGCTCATTCTTTCCCATTCACTTTGATACTTCCAAACGCTTTCCTTACACTTTTTGATAAAAGGTTCTACGCCATATTCTTCAATCTGAGGCTTACCGCTGATGCCAAGAGTTTTTTCTACTTCCAGCTCAACAGGAAGTCCATGAGTATCCCAGCCTGCTTTTCTAAGAACATTATATCCTTTCATTGACTTGTATCTTGGGATAATATCCTTAATTACCCTTGTTAAAATATGCCCTATATGAGGCTTTCCATTGGCTGTAGGAGGTCCATCATAAAATGTAAAAGTCGGTCCCCCTTCTCTCAGGGACATGCTTTTTTCAAAGATATTGTTTTCTTTCCAGAATTTTAATACCTGTTTTTCTCGTTCCACAAAATTCAGGTCTGTCGAAACTTTGTTATACACAGTATACCCTCCATTCCTTTCCATTATAAAAAGCCTCTCATCCCTTAACAGGACGAAAGGCTACTTTCGCTATACCACCTGATATTACATCGTTCTATACATACTATAATATGCTTTCCTGTTAACGGGGGAATCCCGTCAGAGCCTACTGCAAGTTCGGTCTGCCACTCCAAGGGGATTTTCCGTATTTTCTTCATCTTGGGCTTCCACCATCCCCAATTCGCTGTGGACTCCAAAAATACGTACTTGTCCTTTTCCTCGTGTTTATACAAATATCCCAATCTATAATTCAATTTATTATTATAGGAAAGTCTTTATGATTTGTAAAGGGGGTTTTTTATATTTATTGTCATTATTTTAACTTTTTATTCATATTTTATAGTTATAGATTTTACATTGCCTTGACGGATTAGAAAGGAGGATGGATATGGAGATTTTATACTTCATTATCGTTACATTATTTTCTGCCTTTACTTTGCTGCTTCTATCTTCTCAATGCAAACATTATGCAGTCAAAAAAGGGGAGGAACTGGTTAAACTTATATCCAGAAATAAACAGATATAGTTTTTCTATTTCAAAATCCTTATTCCGTTCATTGACTTTGTGGTATAATGGTACAAGCCGGTATTAAATAGTATACGAAAGGAAGTCTAAAATGAACGGTTTAAATTTAACCCTTCTTACGGATCTTTATGAGATGACCATGATGCAAGGGTATAAACAAGCTCATGTCAAAAACCATGAAGTCGTATTTGATTTATTTTATCGTACCAATCCCAGCAACTCAGGATACGCCATCGCTGCAGGGTTGCAACAGGCGATTGATTATATTAAAAATCTTTCTTTTTCTGAAGAAGACTTGGACTATCTAAGAAGCCTTAATTTATTTACCGAAGACTTTATTAATGATTTAAGAAACTTTAAATTTACTGGAGATATATACGCTATTCCTGAAGGCACAGTGGTCTTTCCAAAGGAACCTCTCCTTCGGGTAAAGGCGCCTATTTTTGAAGCGCAATTTATCGAAACTGCTTTGCTGAACATTATCAACCATCAAAGTTTGATTGCTACCAAAGCTGCCAGAGTATGCTGGGCGGCGGAAGGAGACTCTGTCTTAGAATTTGGATTAAGACGGGCACAGGGTCCTGACGCTGGCATTTATGGAGCCAGGGCAGCAATGATTGGCGGATGCACCGGCACCTCAAATGTACTGGCAGGTAAAATGTTTGACATTCCGGTTAAAGGTACCCATGCCCACAGTTGGGTCATGAGTTTTCCGGATGAACTGACAGCCTTCAGAGAATATGCAAAAGCATTCCCGGATAACTGTATCCTTCTTGTGGATACATATGACACTTTAAAATCCGGAGTACCCAATGCCATTCAAGTGTTTAAAGAATTAAGAGAAAAGAATATAAAGCCTAAAATCATAGGTATTCGTTTGGATAGCGGGGATCTGGCATATCTCTCTAAAGAAGCAAGGAAGATGCTTGATCAGGCCGGATTCCCCGAAGCCATTATCAGCGCCTCCAGCGATCTTGATGAATATCTTATAGCGGATTTAAAACGGCAAGGTGCAAAAATTACTATGTGGGGTGTAGGAACAAGACTGATTACCTCTAAAGACTGCCCTGCCTTTGGAGGAGTTTATAAATTAGCCGCGGAAAGAAATGAAGAAGGGGTTTTAGAACCTAAAATCAAGCTTTCAGAAAACCCCGATAAAGTAACGAACCCTGGAGTTAAGAAAATCATCAGAATTTATGATAAAGCTTCAGGCAAAATAAAAGCGGATTTGATTGCTTTAGATGATGAAACCTTTGACGAAAGCAAACCTCTTAAATTATTTGATCCAGTGAATACCTGGAAGCAAATGAAGCTTAAACCCGGGACATTTACTTTAAGAGAATTGCTTGTTCCTGTTTTCATCAATGGAGAATGTGTTTATCAGTCTCCTTCCGTTATGGAAATACGGGAATATTGTCAGCATGAGCTATCGACCTTATGGGACGAAGCAAAAAGACTCACCAACCCATATATCATCCCTGTGGATTTGTCCAAAAAACTTTACGATTTGAAAAAGCAAATGATCGATGACATTAGAGGTACCAGTATAGATGAATAAAACCATTGTACAAAAAGCGTGCAAGTCCATGCACGCTTTTTATCTATCTAGAAGTAGTCAAGTTATTTCGTCTTGTCGTTGTGGTTGTTGTTCTGGTGTTTGGAGTATTCCCAGCAGTTGGTGTTTTATATGTGGTAATCCCCGCTCCTCCTGATATATTGTTTTTACCTGTTGTACCTTTTATATTAGATAGATCTGTTGTTCCTCGTGTGCCTGTTGTACCAGTCGTGTTTCTGGTTGTGGTTCCGGTAGTATTTCTGTTTATAATTCTATTTGTTGTTCCTGTTATTGTTCTGTTTGTTGTTCCGGGAAGTGTTCGCTGAATCTGGGTTGTAATGCCTCGTCTTACATTGTCTTCATCATCGTTTAAATCTCCGTCAAATACATTTTCGTCACCAGGCATTAAATCTACATCATTGTCAGTGTTATAATTGGCCCTATTGGTATTGCCTGTATCATCATAGCCCATAATATTATCGTCCCAATCATTGGCGTTGCGGTCTGTAACGCCATTATCATACAATCCATCATTGTTTCTAGTATTTCTTGCAGTATTGTTGCCAGAGCATCCTGCAAGCATAACCATTACGGCAAGTAATCCAATTAATGCTGCTTGTGCAAACTTTTTCATCTCATCGCCTCCTTATTATAAATTTCATTATTTATTGTCTCTTAAATTTAGAGAAAAATGTTGTATGTTTTTTGGTAATTGTACAGAATAATATGATATAATGTTTCTATATCGAAATACTTGTTGAAAAATGAGGTGTACATTATGAGATCAGTTCTCTGCATTTTATTCATTGTTTTTCATAGAATCTCTTCACTCATTTTTATGGTTAAATATACTTTTTTAAAAAAATTCAGAACAAAAGAAAAATTAACCGCTTATGCGTATAAATGGGTCCAGGGTTTAGCTCGAGGTGTCCTATGGTGTTCAGGAGCAAGAATGACTGTAAATGGAAAAGAAAACATACCAAAGGACAAAACAGTTCTTTTTGTAGCCAATCATAAGAGTTTTTTTGATATACCTATTTTAGTCAGTGTCATTGATATGCCTATGGCTTTTATTGGTAAAATGGAACTTAAAAAGACGCCTGTAGTATCCTATTGGATGAAAAAAATCAATTGCATATTTATGGACAGAGACGATATCCGCCAATCCCTTAAAGCCATTAATCAAGGTATTGAGCAAATCAAAGAAGGGCAATCCTTATTAATCTTTCCGGAAGGAACAAGAATCATAGGAGATGAACTGGGAGAGTTTAAAAAAGGAAGTTTAAAACTTGCCACAAAGACTAATGCACCTATTGTGCCGATCTACATAGGAAATGCCTATAATATTTTAGAAACTCATTTCCCTTGGGTTAAATCCACTGATATCCTTGTAAATATCGGCAGCCCCATTGATTTAGAAAATCTGTCTTCGGAAGAAAAGAAAAACCTATCAGAATATGTTAAAAATCAAATTGAAAATTTGCGAAAAATTTAAACGGGTGAGCATGCTCACCCGTTATTATTTTGGAAACTATAGCATTGGAGACAAAAGCCTTGAAACCGACTCCTTGAATTTAATTCTAAATCCTCTTTTCTTGTATATTTCATAAGTAATTTCTTCACTGTCTTCTAAATCTCTCAGAAACTGTTCGTAAAGCCTGGTATTGACCTCTTCATCATATATAAATGCATTTACTTCAAAATTCAGCTTAAAACTTCTGATGTCGAAATTAGCCGTCCCTACGGTACTCACTAAATCATCCACCAAAATCATTTTACTATGTATGAATCCTTTTTCATAAGTATAGCATTTAACTCCAGCCTGAAGCAGCTCTCCAACATAAGATAAGGATGCCCAATATACAAACATATGATCAGGCTTATTGGGGATAATAATTCTTACATCCACTCCCGATAAGGCTGCTATTTTTAAAGCTTCCAATAAACTGTCGTCAGGAATAAGATAAGGGGTATGGATATATATTCTTTCCTTTGACAGGCTAATCATCTTTAAAAATCCGTTTCGTATGGAACTCCATTTAGAGTCAGGACCGCTGGAAACGATTTGAATACCCGTATTGCCATCGACATTTTTAGGAGGAAAATATTTTGATTCTATAATTTGGGGAGTTTTTGTACAGAAACGCCAATCCTGCAAGAACCTAAGTTCCAGACTGTCCACAGCAGTTCCCTGAATTCTTAGGTGCGTATCTCTCCAAAAACCCATTTTCTTTGATAACCCCAGATACTCCGTGCCAATATTAATGCCCCCTACATAGGCTTTCTGACCGTCGATAATACATATTTTACGATGGTTTCTATAGTTAACACGAAGATTGATATAAGGCAAAAAAGGCGGTAAGAAACAGCTGATTTCTCCTCCAGCTTCCAGCAAAGGCTTAAAAAAATCTTTTGGAAGCCAAATACATCCCATGCCATCATAGAGCAGCTTAACCTCCACTCCTTCTCTTGCTTTTTTGGCCAAAAGTTCAACAACCCTCTTGCCTAAAGAATCATTTCGAATAATATAATATTCTATATGGATAAAATCCTTTGCCGCTTCAATGTCCTCTATCATTTTCTCAAATTTGTCATAACCATTATAATAAATGTCCACAATATTATCCTGGGAATAAAGAGCATTGTGTCCTACCAGATGAAGATGTATAATATCTTTACACTTTTGAATATTGGGGTAATCATAGGCAATTTCCTTTTGGTGCAGCACTTTTTCCTGCCTGTGTACCATCCTGTGGATCTGGTCCTCTTCTTCTTTAAGCTCAAAGAGCTTCTTTTTTCTTAAATCCTGGCCTATAAATAAATATAATAAAAAGCCTAAAATAGGTACAAAAAACAGGATCATGAGCCACGCCCATGTAGAAGAAGGATTTCTTCTTTCAAAAAACACAATCAAAATCGCCAGTATGAAATTAATAAACAAAATATGATTGATAATCCAAAGAATTGTGTTTTCAATAGTCATTTTCCCCCTCCTTTTATCACATATTATTATACCAAAACTTTGTATTTCCCAAATATTTTTCTAAGAAATTTCTATTTCATATTTTCATATTCAATGGTACAATGTAAAAAGGATATATTACATAATATTTTCTTGCTGCAATAAATGTGGCAGTAGAAACAAAGGAGGACAACGAGTGAATATTTGGCAAATCCTTTTGATCATTCTTGCAGTGTTGATTGCTTTGGGTGTAGTATTGTATTTTTTGGGGAAAAAAATGCAAACCAAAATGGACCAACAACAAAGCTTAATCAATCAACACAAAATGGTTACATCCATTCTTGTAATTGATAAGAAGAAAAGCAAAATTACTGATTCCAACTTGCCGAAAATGGTAATTGATCAATTTCCCAAGTGGTATCGTTTTCGTAAAATGCCTTTAGTAAAGGCGAAAGTAGGCCCTCAAATCACTACTTTTCTTTGTGATGAAAAAGTGTTTAAACAACTTCCAACTAAAAAAGTCGTTAAAGTGGAAATTGCAGGGCTCTATATCTTGTCCATTAAATCAGTTAAAAAATAAATTAAAATCCCTCCAGAAAATGGAGGGATTTCTTATATTTCATAATCTACAACAGCTCTGCTTACTATATTGGCTCTTATGAAGGTTGCAACTTTTAAATGTTCGGGATGTTCTTGATATGTATCTAAATCTTCTTTGCTTTTAAATTCGGAATATAATACCAAATCGTATGCCATATCACTGGGATTAAAATTAATGCCTACTTCGATGGAAACAATCTCTTTTATTTTGTCCTTTAAACCTTCTAAGCGAATTTTGGCTTCCTTCGCTATTTCTTCCTTGCTTCCAAAGTCCGAAGCTTCCTTTAATCTCCACATCACAATATGTTTAACCATGTTCTTCCTCCTCTTCCCGCCTTTGTTTTAATGTTTTTTCCCATTATAATATTATTATCATATTTTTTCAACGATAAGGAGTATACTAATATGAATTACAAAATCTACGTGGTTGGCAATAAAATCCAAAAATTTTACACTGACGGGATCAAAGAATATGTCAAAAGATTAAGCCGATACTGCAAACCAAGTTTAGTTCCCGTGAAAAATGAAGAAGATCTGCTAAAAAAACTTTCTCCAAAATCCTATAAAATCTTGATCGCTTCTTATGGCGCTCAACTCTCTTCCGAAGAACTTGCATCTAAAATCAATCACCTTGGAGTGTCAGGAAAATCGGATATTGCCATAATTATAGGGTCCACGAAAGCAAATTATGATGAATGTCTTGCCATAAGCCCTATGGAAATGGACTTGGGGCTTACAGCTACTATATTATTTGAGCAAATATACCGTGCTTATCGTATTATAAACAATGAACCATATCATAAATAGTTCTTTAAAAAAGGGGGTATTGGTTTGAAACACCCTAAGCTCAGCGTAATCATAAAAGATTTATACTGCAGATTTTATGATGATGAAGTTACGGCCTTAGGTGCACAACTTACATTTTACCTCGTATTGTCATTTTTCCCTTTTTTAATTTTTGTACTAAGCATCTTAAGCTATACTCCCATAACATTTGATTCTTTTCTTATGAATCTGTCAGGTATCCTTCCTCATGAAGCATATTATGCGGTGTATCAAACGATTGAAGAAATTATGGCGGGAGGCAATCACACTCTTTTATCCCTTGGTATGATCACCACCCTCTGGAGTGCTTCCAACGGTGTTAATGCCCTCATAAGAGGCCTTAACAAAGCCTATGACGCAGAAGAGACCCGTTCGTTTTTAAGAATTCGCGGGATTTCCTTATTCTTCACCCTTGTTATTGCAATTTCTATTCTGTTTTCTCTTGGGCTGATTGTTTTTGGAGAAACCATAGGGCGCTCTTTATTCTCACATATGGGACTATCCCCCTGGTTTAAAACCTTATGGGGATTATTTCGCTATTTTATTATCATCATTACTCTGGTGCTTGTTTTAATGTGTGTTTATCGTTATATGCCCAATCATCATCTTTCGTTTAAAGATGTGATTCCTGGAACATTGTTTTCTGCATTGATCTGGATAGTAATTTCATCTGTTTTTTCTGCTTATGTAAACAATTTTGGGAAGTTTAATATGATGTATGGAAGCATAGGAGGCATCATTGTTTTACTCCTTTGGTTGTATTTAAGCAGTATCGTCATACTCCTGGGCGGAGAACTAAATGGAACCCTGATATTTTTAAAGCAGGGGAAATCCAAACCATACTGCAAAAAGTTCGGATTCTCCCTGCCGTTTATGAGGCAAAACTAAAGGACTGTTTATCTTTTTATTTTGATCACCATGATATTGTCTTTACCTGCTTCTACAATGCCATTTTTCTTTTCCATTGCTTCTGTGATCTGAGGATTTGTAATAATAATCGGGGTAATTGTGGATTTCCCTAACGACTTAATTGTTTCAAGATCCATTTCTATAAGTGGATCTCCTTCTTTGACTTCATCCCCTACTGCTGCAATACGCCTGAAACCCTCGCCTTTTAATTTTACCGTATCAATTCCTAAATGAATCAAGATTTCCAGTCCTTCCTTAGTCTTCATAGCCACTGCATGATTGGTATTAAAAATCTGGACAATGGTTCCGTTGCAGGGAGCAACAACCAAGCCATTATTGGGTTCAATAGCCACTCCATCTCCAACCATTTTTGCTGAAAACACTTCATCAGGAACCTCTGTAATATCCATCAGTTTTCCAGAAACCGGTGCAACGATATATACTTCAATACTTTTCTTTAAAAATCCAAACATAAAAGCCCTCCTTTTAATGTGAAATGCTTATTTATTTATGAATGCTTTTATATAAAATACCATTATAGTATATAAAAACATTCATAAATAAACATAAATCTCGTTACGGGAGAAGGGTCTCCCGTAACGAGATTTTCCCTTTTCTTACAGAAGACGTTTTATTTCATTGGCAATAAGTTCTGCTTTTGTTCCTACAACTACCTGCAGATTCTTTTTATTGGGACGAAGTACACCAGTTGCGCCTAAAGCTTTAAGTTCTTCGTCTTTTATGATGCTGGCATCATTAACTGTAAGACGCAATCTCGTAATACAAGAATCTACTTCAACAATATTAGATTTGCCACCGAGCTTCTTAATATATTCTCTTGCCAAACCGGAAAGTCCCTTATCTGCAATCAGATCATCTGCTTTTCCGCCTTCTTCATCCACTCTTCCCGGAGTTGGAAGATCCATTTTTTCAATAATAAATACAAACAAGAAATAGTAAATAATACCAAATACAATTCCTACAGGAATAAGCAGCCATCCTTTGGTGGCAAGCCCCATATTTAAGAAATAGTCAATCGCACCTGCAGAGAATCCAAATCCGTGACGAATGCCCATTACATAGGTAACAGCCATAGATACACCTGTTAGAAGGGCATGCGCAACATAAAGTGCTGGTGCCAGGAACATAAACATAAATTCAATAGGTTCTGTAATTCCTGTTAAGAAAGAAGTAAAAGCGACTCCAAGCAATGCACCTGTAACAGCCTTACGGTTTTCCTTTTTGGCAGTTTTAATCATTGCCAATGCAGCTGCAGGAAGACCAAACATCATCACTGGGAAGAATCCTGTCATAAACATTCCGGCAGATGGATCCATTAAACCCTGTGCAGGAATTTGCGCAAAGAAACGGTTCAAATCTCCTGTAGCTCCGTTAAATTCTCCAAATACAAACCATGTAAAGCTGTTAATAACATGGTGAAGGCCCACTGGAATAAGCAGACGATTTAAGAATCCAAAAGCAAATGTACCCGCTGCACCGGCTGCTACCATGCCATGGCCGATCGCATCGATGATTCCTTGAACTGGAGGCCAGACATAACCAAATATCAATGCCGCAATAATCATAACTAAGGAAGTAACAATGGGTACAAATCGTCTTCCGCCAAAAAATCCTAAGAAATCCGGTAATTTTATATCATGATATTTATTATATAAAAGTCCTGCTGCAATCCCTGCAAGCATCCCTGCAAGAACCCCCATATTGATTGTATCATTAATAGCTGCTGTACCTTTCGTCAGAACAAAGTAACCTACAGCTCCAGCCAAAGCTGCCGATCCATTATTGTCTTTTGCCAAACCAACAGCAACTCCAATAGCAAACAAGATTGCCAGATTGTCAAATACCGCTGAACCGGCACTTGCAATAAAAGGAATATTAAATACATCTTCCGCACCTAGACGAAGCATCAGTGCTGCAACCGGCATTACAGCAACAGGAAGCATTAATGCCTTCCCCAATTTTTGTAACTTTCCAAATACATTACTCATTCTGACCCCTCCTAAAATATAATAGAATAAAATTTATAAATGTTTCTACCCTCCTTTCGTTATACATTTAATAATCATAATAAAAATTTAAAAAAGGCATGAACTCACATCTTAGAAAATAATTATTTCTAAGATATAAGCTCATGCCTGAACAACCGTCAGTAACACGCTTACTATTCTTTATTTGATTTCATTAATTCCCTTAATCTTTCAATATGAATCGCCATATATCCTAATTCATCATCCGTAATCCTAATGTCTTTATATTGCTTAATATGATCTGCAATATTTCTTGCAATCTCAAAGGAAAATGAAAAACGCTGCTTGATTGTATCTAAAAGAGGATTTTCAACCTGCTTATTCTGCTCCATCCGATTAATTGCAAGCCTTAAATGATTGACCAACCGATAATACGAAAGATCTTGGGGATCAATTTTGTAATCTAAAGCCTTTTCAACAATTTCAACAGCTTCCTTAAGAAGCCTTGTATCTTTTACCGTTTCTGAAATACTTTTATTTTGTCTCGCAGAGTGCAGATGAAGGGCGATAAAACCTATTTCTGATTCGGATATTTCTGTTTTTAATCTGTTTCTGATAATCTCTGCTCCTATTCTTCCTATTTCGAATTCTCTAGGATATAAAGTCTTGATTTCAAATAAGAAGGGATTATTGATCTCCATTCCATTTTTAAGCCGCTCTACAGCAAAACCTATATGGTCCGCAAGTACAATATGAATGTGATCGTTTAACTTTCCAAGTTGCTCTTCTGCGATGGTAATGATTTCTTCACATGCACTTATGACGTCTTCATCCAGTTGCTGTAAAAGAGAAAAATACTCCTCTTTGATCTTTTTGTCAAAGGTGCGAAACTCCTTTTCGATTTGACTTTTATCTACTTCGATAATGGCTTTTTCTTTTTTACCAAATCCAAGTCCTTTTCCAATCAAAACTACTTCCTGGTGATTTTGAAGGTCTACTGCAAGAATCACATTATTATTCATTACTTTTTTTATTTGATACCTTGACTTGTTTGTCAAAGGACTCCCCCCAATAATCGGATAACCAATACAAAAAACAAAAAGGCATAAACCCACTCACTTACGAAAAAACTTCATGAATAGATTTATGCCTGATAACCAGTAACACATCTACATTATTTACTATTTGTCCATATAATAACATTATTCTGGATATTATGTCAAGAGCCAATCGTATGCAAATTAGTTCTTATTATAAGTTTATGCCTTTAAGCTTTTTAATATGTTACCCATTTAAAACATATTTTTCAATCGCCTTGGCAACCCCTTCGTTATCACAGGTATCTGTTATTTGATCGGCCACCGCCTTAACATTAGGTGCTGCATTCCCCATAGCAATTCCAAGACCAGCATAAGAGATCATTTCTATATCATTTTCACTGTCCCCTATGGTTAGAATCTCTTCTTTAGCATATCCATATTTTTGAGCAAGCCAGTAGATTGCTTCTCCCTTGCTGACATCTTTTCTTACAATCTCAATATAATTAAAGCCTGTTCGGATCAGCTTGTAATCCGGATGATTGATTCTCTGTGTTAATGTCTTAATCTCTTCTTCATTTTGAAAAGACAGAAGAATCTTCGTGGGATATTTGATAACCGAGAAATCCTCTATAAGCTCTGCTTTCATTCCTGATATTTCTTCAATGATTTCTCTGTCATCCCAATTCTTTTGTGTGTAGTACCGATCCATATCAAATACATATACAGGCATTTCTACGCCTTTTAATTGCTCAAGAAGCTTATAATAATCTTTATCTTTAATGAATGCCTTAAACACCTTTTCTCTTTCTTTTGGTGAAGTAATCACCGCTCCATTTAAAGAAACATATTCATCAACCAGTCCTAAATGCTTCGTAAAAGCATACATAGAATCCCATAAACGTCCTGAAGCCAATACCACTTTAATGCCTTTTTTAATACATTGGGTCAATACCTTTTGAGTATTTAAAGTTACTTCATGTTTTGAATTTAGTAAAGTTCCATCCATATCAATCCCGATAAGCTTATACTGCATTATTCTCCCTCGCTTCTAATGGCTTAATCTTACTTCATGTTAGCATAAGGGTGAATTAAAGTAAATGCATATAAAATGCATATAAAAATTTACCAATCCTATTGACTTTCATTTAACTTATTATATAATGTAATTAACATATGAATATTCGTTCATATGTTCAGACGTAGAAAGGAGTTTTATTATGGAATATAATGGAATAGAAAAATGTGACTCTACGATCATTCATGAAGATGTTATAGAAAAAGTAAAAGATTCCATGCCCCCTGAAGAAACTTTATATGATTTGGCAGAATTATTTAAAGTATTTGGAGACAGTACCAGAATCAGAATACTTCATGCCCTGTCAGCTTCCGATATGTGTGTATGTGATATTGCCGCACTCCTTGGAATGACACAATCGGCTATTTCTCATCAACTCCGGGTATTAAAACAAGCAAGACTTGTAAAGTACAGAAAAGAAGGAAAAACCATCTATTATTCTCTGGCAGATGACCATGTGACTCAAATCTTTGCCCAAGGTTTAGAACACGTTAATGAGTAATTGCAAGGGGGGAAATCCTATGGTTAAAAAAGAACTGATTTTAGAAGGATTGCACTGTGCTAACTGTGCTGCAAAAATTGAAACTCAAGTAAAAGCTATTCCAGGAGTTCAAAATGCATATATTGATTTTGTATCTCAAAAACTCACATTAGAAATTAATTCTCCTGGTACAATAGCCTCTATAATAGAAAAAGCATCAACGATAGCTACATCTGTCGAATCCGGTATCCGTGTACTGGAAAATACACCTAAAGAGACTAAGAAAGAAGAAAAGGAAGATTTTAAAGAAATAATACCTCTGATATTGGGAATTGCTCTTTATGCTTTGGGATTAATACTTCCTCTGTCTTCATTAAATGAAAAACTTATATTTTTACTGAGTTACCTTCTGGTCGGCACGGAAGTCTTAGTAAAAGCCCTGAAAAATATATTAAAAGGGCAAGTATTCGATGAGAATTTCCTGATGGTGATTGCAACAATTGGCGCCTTTGCTATTGGAGAATTTCCTGAAGCTGTAGCGGTAATGGTCTTTTACCAAATCGGAGAATTCTTTCAGGACTTGGCGGTTAACCGCTCAAGAAAAAACATCCAGGCCTTAATGGATATCCGGCCGGACTATGCTCATCTAAAACTTGAAAACGGCAGTAAAGTCGTATCTCCTGAAGAAGTAAAAGTGGGCGATCTGATTCTTGTAAAACCCGGTGAAAAAATTCCATTGGACGGAATCGTTGTAGAAGGAAGTTCTACCCTTGATACATCGGCTCTCACTGGAGAATCTCTTCCAAGGGAAGTTAAAGTAAATGATGAAGTACTTTCAGGTTCAATTAATGAAAGAGGGTTATTAACGATCAAAGTGACAAAGCTTTTTTCTGAATCTACCGTATCAAAAATACTGGATTTGGTTCAAAATGCCAGCAGCAAAAAAGCTCCCACAGAAAACTTCATTACGAAATTTGCAAGATATTATACCCCTACCGTTGTCATTTCGGCAGCTCTTCTTGCTTTGATCCCTCCTCTTTTTATTCCTGACGCAACCTTTTCAGAGTGGATTTATAGGGCCCTTATTTTCCTGGTTATATCTTGCCCCTGTGCCCTGGTTGTTTCTATACCTCTTGGATTTTTTGGAGGAATTGGAGGCGCATCAAAAAACGGTATCCTCATAAAAGGAAGCAATTATCTGGAAGCTTTAAATGATGTGCATACCATTGTATTTGACAAAACAGGCACATTAACAAAAGGCGTATTTAAAGTAACAAAAGTAATTCCTAAAGGAAATCTTTCCGAAGAAGCATTGCTTGAATTTGCTGCATTGGCGGAAAGTTATTCTACACATCCCATTGCCCTTTCAATTTTAAAAGCCTATGGAAAAGACATCGATAAAAGCAAAATATCTGCGGCGGAAGAAATACCTGGGCACGGTGTTAAAGTAAATGTGGATGGAAATGAAATATTGGCTGGAAATGAAAAGTTAATGCTTAATCATAACATTCATGTTGATTCTGATACCTCCGGCAGTCTGATTCATATTGCGGTGGACGGAAATTATGAAGGGTTAATCGTCATTTCCGATGAAATCAAAGAAGATTCCAAACAGGCGATTCATGAATTAAAAGCCATTGGAATTAAAAAGACAGTAATGCTGACAGGCGATCGACATTCTACTGCCAAAGAAGTTGCAGAAGAACTTAGTCTGGATGAGTACTACAGTCAACTGCTTCCCCACGAAAAAGTAGAAAAATTAGAATTGATCCAAACTCAAATTCCTTCAAAAGAAAAGCTTATCTTCGTAGGAGACGGTATAAATGATGCACCGGTTCTTGCAATGGCTGACATAGGCGTTGCCATGGGAGGAGTAGGCTCCGATGCGGCAATCGAAGCTGCCGATATCGTTCTTATGACCGACGAACCTTCAAAACTTGTCTCTGCCATTCAAATTGCCAAAAAAACCCGCCGTATTGTATGGGAAAATATCATTTTTTCTCTTGGCGTTAAGATCTTTGTTCTGGCTTTAGGAGCCTTAGGTTTTGCTACGATGTGGGCAGCCGTATTTTCCGATGTAGGCGTTGCTTTAATTGCAGTATTAAATGCCATGCGTGTAATGAATACAAAATAATAAAAATAACCGGGGATACTCCTCGGTTATTTTACTTTTGATTTATCTAAATATCTCATTTTCTCACTATATTTTCTATTATGGATATTGGTTGCTGCTTCATTAGTGATCCTTTTTACGCCACTGTCAAAATCTCTTGCGCACTTATCACAATATCTTCCTGTCTTAATAGGCGCTCCGCATTTTTCACAATTTAAAAAAAAGTTTTCGGCTTCAACAATTTCAAGTCTTCCTTCTCGCAAATACTTTTTGATCATTTTTACAGGGATATCTAGGTCAGTCGCTACCTGTATTACCGTTGCCTTAGGATGCTCATTTAAGTACTCCTTGATTTTTTGAAAGATTGCCTCATCATATTGCATGCAAATCGGGCAGTAATCAGAGATGCCATTATATTCATATAATTTTCCACACCTTGCACAACTTACCGTTTTCAATCATCGCGCCTCCTATAAGACTAGACTATACTTTTATATTACTAGTCTATGATTATTAATACAATGGATATAAGTGACTAACTATTAATAAAAAACCTCCATTTTTTAATGAAGGCTTTTTATTATGTATTATTTCTTAAGTTCCCAATAGCATCTCTTTGGAGATACAATTTTTTCTTCTTCTTTAAGTTTTTTCATTACCTTATCCACTTCTTTTCTTTCTATACCGGTTGCCTCTGCAACTTGCCCTGCACTCACAGGTTTATCTGCTTTGCTAAAAAAGTCTAAAATTGCTTCATAATGATTCATCTCTATCATCTCCTATTGCTCAATATCCTCTCATTATAAATATCGGCATAAATCAATTATTTCTTACATATTTTATAAAAATTTATTGATGTCATATTTTATCAAAATTTGTCCCATTTTTGAGGTTGTCTGCATATATATATTACAAAGTCAAAAATTCATTGAAAGGAGTGAGAGGATTGAAAAAGATCAAGACTAAACTAATCCTTGGAATGACGATCTGTTCTGTTTCGGCTATGCTGCTGATGGGTATAGGTGTAATTTCCAAAGGAATCCAACTGTCTGAAGAAATTGCGACTACAGTACTTTCTATGAACATTGAAAATAAATCACAAGAGTTTAATGCCATCTTAAAAAATACAGAAGAAAGGGTAGATTTCCTGACCCAAAGTATACTGGCAGAATTTGAAATGGATAAAATAAATGATTGTCACTATTTAGAAGAGTATAAAGAACATCTGACCCCTCTGATTAAAGAGTTTGGAAAGCCTTTCGAAGAAGTATTGAGTACTTACTTTTTCTTTAACCCGGAACTGACCGATGACCTTTCTTACTGTGCCTACAAAAGAAATAACAGCTCCAACGAATTTTTTATGGATGGTGCGTATACTTTAGAAGATTTCAATCCATATAATGAAGCCATGGAATGGTACTATGAGCCAATTAAAGAAGGCAGAGGCGTCTGGAGCGACATTAGGTCGGACAGCCTTTCCGGTACACAGATCATCTCTTACACCTATCCCATATATGTAGACAATGTTTTAATAGGTGTGGTAGGAATGAATCTTGATTTTGCGTATTTTAAGAGAATCGTAAATGCTATGAAATTTTACGAAACTGGTTATGGCTTCCTTCTAAATTCTGATCTTGATTTTCTTGTACACCCACAGTTCTCCATAAATCAAAACTTGAAAACTGTAAAAGATGGCTCTTTCAAAGTCATTGCTGACGCAATAAATAACTCAGATACGGATGTGGTTAAATATTCTTTAAACCATCAAAAGAAAATCTTTGGATATTCCAAGTTGTCTAATGGATTTATTTTAGTTGCCAATGTGCCTTTTGACGAAGTGTCTGAAGAAGTCAACAAAAGTTTCGCCTTTATGGTTGCTTTTGCATGCATCAGTATCATTGTAAGCAGTATCATAGCGATTTTAATAGGCAATACGATCACAAAACCAATCAAGCACATTACAGATTTAATCGAAAGAACATCTAAGTTTGACTTAGTTTATGATGAAAATTATGGCTTAGCAAAACATAAAGATGAAATCGGATTCATGGCAAAATCGGTTCTTGAAATGAGAAAAAAATTACGTGAAATGATCGGAATCATTTCTAAAGTCTCAGAAGAACTCCTTTTATCCGCCCAGGGTATAGCTTCATCTTCTACTCAAAATGCCACAACTAGCGATGAGATTGCACATACTGCAGAAATATTGGCTCAGGGAGCCACTTCCCAGGCTAATCAGGCCCGTAAAGGAAGTATTCAGCTTTCTGAATTAGGTTCAGAAATGGATAATATATTTAACAGAAGCAAGCAAATTCATTTGTGCATGAATAAAACCAATGAAGCTAAAACCGCTGGAATGGTTGCAGTAAATGCTCTTAAGGAAGGCGTAGAAGCTTACGACGAAGCCAAAACATATGTTACAGAAAGTATCTCTAATCTGGCAGAAAAATCTTCTTCCATCAGTGATATCACACAGGCTATTCAAAATATCGCCAGCAAAACAAACCTTCTTTCCCTCAATGCAGCCATAGAAGCCGCCAGAGCAGGAGAATCCGGAAAAGGCTTTGGAATCATTGCAAATGAAATCCGAAAACTTGCCGAGCAGACTGCCAAGTCTTCAAAGGATATAGATTGTACCATCAAAGAAGTGCAACACTCTATTCAAAATGTTCAGAAGAAACTTCAAGAGCTGAACATGATTTTAGAACAGTCCAATGAAGCTTCCAGCCATACCATATCTGCCTTTAATAATATAGATGAATCTATAAAAGAAGTTCTTTCTGAAGCAGAATTACTCCTAAAAGGTATAGAAAATATGAATGAAAACAAAAATCAAGTCATCACTGCTATTGAAGAAATTGCTGCGATCTCTGAACAATCTGCTTCTGCTTCCCAGGAAGTACTGGCTTCTGTAGAAATGCAGACTTCTGCTATTGAAGAAATTGCTCAAGATGCAGAATCTCTTAAGAATCTGGCATATGATCTTAAACGTCTGGTTGAAACCTTTAAACTGTAAAATTCCCTCCTTATTTTAAAATGACCTTGAAGGTAATCCTTCAAGGTCATTTTTATCGTACCATGGCATCTACATAAATTTTAGTGGATGCAGCATTGGACAAATCTCCATTGGCCATAGCTGAAAGGGTTTTGGTTTCTCCCGCGCCTAAATCATTCATAGCACCGGTAGCTGCACCGATTAAAGTATTGCTTTCATCATAGAAACCTATAAGGACAGTAAATGAATGGGTGGAAGTATCATTATTGGTAGTATCCACATCGATCATCGTAATGCCTCCGTCAGATCTTACAAGTGGCTCGGAAAAAGTAATGACCAAAGGCGTATTGTCTTTTGTACTTACCATCGTATCCACCTGAACCTTTTGGCTTGTTGCTGAGGATATGTCATCAGTACCAATGGCTGAAAAAAGTTTGGTTTCTCCACCATTTAAATCATTGACTGCACCGCTGGCAGTTCCTATGATTTTTCCGGCATCGTCATAAAAAGTAACTTTAACGGTAAAGCTATGGGCTTTGGTATCATTATTTTTTACTTCACCATAAACCATGGTCATACCCAAATCAGTATTTACCAGTATATTTGAAAACTCAATTTTTTCTGGTTCTTCATCTGCTGCATTTTCCGCTGCATCAGGTGTTTCTTTTACTTCTTGTCCTTGTTTTGCTACTTCTTCGGGGGTTTCCTGTGCTGTTTCTTCTGTATCTTGCTGCACAGATTCATTCGGGGACGTTGTTTCTTCCTGGGGAGTGGGTTCCTGAGTTTGATTCTTACCCCCTCCACCTAAGCTTGCCAATATTAAAATAATCAAAACAATCAGTACCCAAAACCACCATTTTTTAAAAATAGACTTCTTTTCATTTCCTCGTTGCTCGGGCATATATACTCCTCCTATAATCAAAGTCTATTTTTATCTTTTCCTATACTCAGAAAAATATTACAGCGGATCCCACGAACATATAATCAATTGAAAAAAATAGCGGAAGATTGCTCTTCCGCTATTCTTTAAAATTGTTTTCAACTAGGTTTTGCAGTGCTTTTATTGCTTCATTTTCATCTATTCCATCAGCAATAATTGTGATGCTGTCTCCTTTCCTTGCATTCATGCCGAGCAAAGATAAGATACTTTTGGGATTAACTTCCTTCTCTTCTTTCACTACTTTAAGCCTGCATTGAAATTTCGAAGCGGTTTTTGTAAAAAGACTTGCCGGCCGTGCATGAAGTCCCCCGTCATTTTTTAATACAAGAGTCACTTGTTTCATTTCTTACCTCCTACTGCCTAATTAATCTAAAGGAGCTTATTGGTGGTTTTGGCTTCTATGATGGCATTGGTTACTGTTTCTAAGTTTGAGCCAATGACGGATTCTACTGCTGCAACAATCGCTCCTTCAACGATCGGACCGTCCACAATCTTTACATTCCCTCCGGTGATTTCAATGGCCATTTCAGAACTCATAATGGCACTGCCAAGGTCTACTAAAACCACAACCCCATCCTCTGATTGCACCGACTTGATCGCCTTGACGATTTTTTCTACATCTGTTCCAATGCTTCCGTCAGCCATCCCTCCAGCTGCTGCAACAGGTGCTTCTTTAGCCATCTGCAGTGCCAGTTCCTTTGCCCCTTCTGCTACCTTTTCACTGTGAGAAACAATGACAATTCCAACCATTTAATCACCTCTATTCCTCACAACTTTCTTTTAATACTGTAAAGATCAGCATTGAAGAAGTTGCTCCCGGATCCTGGTGTCCTATGCTTCTTTCTCCAAGATAACTTGCTCTTCCTTTGGTTGCAATAATGGTCTTTGTGTATTCTACACCCTCTTTTGCCGCATTTTCTGCCTGGGATAGGGCATCTTTTAAAGTACTGCCTTTTTCTAATTCCCTGCGTAAGGCTTCATAAGCCGGTTCAATGGCATCCAGCATGGTTTTTTCCCCCCTGTTGGCTTTTCCTCTCACTTGAATGCCTTTTATGGCTTCCTCAAAAATCGTAAGAATATCCGATCCATTAAGTTCCATCTTCCCACTCATCACAGCCCCTGCTTTCATAAAAGCAGTACCATATAATGGCCCTGAAGCCCCTCCTACAGTGGATACCAATGTCATTCCCACTGTTTTTAAAATAGAGCCAATATCTTTATCCTTTATCGTAGGAAGTTTTTCGACAACCGCTTGAAATCCCCGATCTAAATTAATTCCATGGTCTCCATCCCCGATCGCAGCATCCAAATCTGTTAGAAACTGTCTGTTTTCATGGATTTTCTCTGCAATCTTCTCTATGATTTCCAGCACTTTTTTATGATCGATCATAAAGGCACCCTCTCTTTGTTATACTCTAAAGGCAATGGTATTGGCTTTCGCATCGAGAAGTTCTTTCGTTTCCTCGTCCAATTTTAATACCGTTACCGAACACCCTGCCATTTCGATGGATGTCATGTAATTACCTACAAAAGTCCTGTAAATCTTAATACCCTTTTCATTTAATACATCGTATACATGATTATTGACAATGTATAATTCCATCAATGGTGTACCGCCAAATCCGTTGACCATGACAGCTACCTCATCCTTAGCCTTTAAATCCATATCCCCAAGTATTTTAGTCATCATATGATCAACTATTTTGTCCGCTTCCACCAGGGCTTCCCTATGGGTTCCCGGTTCTCCATGGATTCCAATACCCATTTCCATCTCATGTTCTGACAGTTCAAATCCCGGTTTTCCTGCAGCCGGTACGGTACATGGAGTAAGTGCCATGCCCATGGTTCTTACATTGGCAATTACTTTTTCCGCAACGGCTTTGACTTCTTCTAATGTCGCACCTTTTTCTGCCAAGGCACCTGCGATCTTATGCACGAATATTGTTCCAGCAACACCCCGTCGGCCAGTCGTATACAAACTTCCTTCAACCGCTACATCATCATTTACAATAACTTTCTCTACTTTAATCCCTTCCATTTCAGCCATCTCAGCAGCCATTTCAAAGTTCATGACATCTCCGGTATAATTTTTGATAATGAGCAGCACTCCCTGTCCCCCATCAACTGCTTTGATTGCCTCAAATACCTGGTCTGGCGTCGGAGAAGTAAATACAGCCCCTGCAACCGCTCCATCAAGCATCCCTTCTCCAACAAATCCTCCATGGGCAGGCTCATGGCCACTGCCGCCCCCACTGACCAAAGCTACCTTGTTTTCTTTCTTTTTCACACGAACCAATACATTAAAACCAGGTAGCTTTTTCACATACTCTCCATGTGCCTTTACAATCCCTTCTAGAATTTCCTTTTCAACGTTTTCCGGCTTGTTAATTAATTTTTTCATGAAGGACCCCCCAATACTTTTATTTTTTATGTTAAGAACCTAAAAAGGTCCTAACATCTTCCTGGTAAACTTTAAAATCCCGCTCAAAATATGAAGCATATACGGTTGTCCAGTTCATGTATAAAAAAAACACCTGCACGCACTGTGAGATAAGAAAGTCTGATTCTTTAAGCGCATCAAACTTTCTTATTTCATCGGAGGACTTTTTATTGTATAGGAAATCCGAAAGAATCTCCTATACAATAAAAAGCCTTACTTAAAATATATTCTCTAAGTAAGGCTTTCATGTCCAATAAATGTTATAATTATTGATCTATTTGATGGCATTTTCTGCATCGTGCTTCATAGGATTCTTTCGCACCGATTAATATGAGGGGATCATTATATTTTGCCGGCTTTCCATCCACAAGGCGCTGAGTAAATATAGCAGGTTTTCCACAATTCATACACACTGCTGTTAATTTTGTGATTGAATCAGCAACCGCCAAAAGATTTGGGACACATCCAAAAGGTTCCCCTCTAAAATCCATGTCCAGTCCTGCACAGATCACCCTTCTTCCTTCTGCTACCAACCCTTTGCATACGGATACCGTATCTCCTTCTAAGAATTGCACCTCATCAATGCCGATCACATCTGTATCCTCATTTATGTAATTTAGAATTTCTTCAGAATTTGATATACTGATGGCTTTAATATTATTGCCATCGTGGGAGCAAATACATTCTTCCTCATATCTAGTGTCAATCTTAGGCTTAAAAACCAATACATTTTGCTTTGCAATCTTTGCCCGTTTAATTCTTCTGATGAGTTCTTCTGACTTCCCTGAAAACATAGGTCCACAGATTATTTCTAAGCTTCCATATCCATCTGGTAGAAACATGTCATATCCTCCCGTTTATTACAATATCCTTATTATTATTTCATATTCTATTGGGGTTTGCAATTTAAAAGTATTATCTTAATAGAAAAAATATTTTGGTTAATATTCATGCAAGCGATTGCACTATACCAAATTTTTTTGTATAATACAAGTATTGGTGTGATCACCTATTAAAAATAACACGTTTTAGGAGGGGCTTTATGGCTAATAAGAATTTACCTAAGGTTGCTTATTTTTGTATGGAATATGGACTGGATACATCCCTGAGAACCTATGCAGGAGGGCTCGGAATATTAGCTGGGGACTACTTAAAAGGTGCCAAAGATTATGATTATCCCATCGTAGGCATAGGCATCAAATGGAAACAAGGATACACCGATCAAAAGATCGATGAAGATGGTCGTCCTTATGATACATATCATAATTATAAATATGATTTCTTAAAAGATACAGGGGTTAAAGTTACTGTAAAGATTCGTCAAAGAGACGTTGTATGTAAAGTTTGGGAAGTAACCGAATTTGGTAATGCGCCAATTTATCTTCTGGATACAGATCTTCCTGAGAATGAGGATGCATGGATCACCGGTCAATTGTACGGATGGTTTGGTGAAGAAAGAATCGCTCAGGAAATGGTTCTGGGGATCGGCGGCGTAAGGGCATTAAGAGCTTTAGGTATTGATGTTGACGTTTATCATTTTAATGAAGGGCATGCACTTTTTGCAGGCTTTGAACTTATAAAAGAAAAAATGGATCGTGGAATGTCCTTTGAAGAAGCTGTAAAAGCATCAAGGGAAGAAATCGTATTTACTACCCATACACCTATCGTTCAGGGAAATGAATCCCATTATCTGGACAGATTAATGTATATGGGTGCCAACAACGGCTTAACCTTAGAACAATTAGTATCCATTGGCGGTTCTCCTTTTAACATGACTGTAGGTGCATTAAGACTATCCAGAATATCCAATGCCGTTGCAGATCTTCATAAAGAAACTGCAAACAAAATGTGGGCGCATATCGATAACCGCGCTGAAATCATCGGAATCACCAACGCAATCCATATTCCTACATGGGTTGATGAAAGGATGATTGATTGTGCAGTAAACGGCGGAGATTTATGGGAAATCCATATGGATAATAAAAAGAAACTGATTAATTTTGTAGAAGAAAGAAATGGCGTACGATTAGATGCCAATAAGCTGCTTATAGGTTTTTCCAGAAGAGCTGCTCCTTATAAGAGAAGCAATTTCATCTTTACCGACGAAAAAGTTATTGATCCTTTATTAAAAGAAGGAAAGATTCAGATTGTATTCTCCGGTAAAGCCCATCCTCTGGATGATACCGGAAAGGAAATTGTTGAAAACATTGTACGTATGTCCAAGAAATATCCTAATTCAGTAGTATTCCTTGAAAACTATGATATGACCATAGGTGCTATGTTAACCAGAGGTTCAGATGTATGGCTTAATAACCCCAGAAGGCCTAAAGAAGCCAGCGGTACTTCCGGCATGAAGGCTGCTATGAACGGTGTATTGAATGTAAGTACCCTTGATGGATGGTGGCCAGAAGCATGTAATCATGGGGTAAATGGATGGCAGTTCGGTGACGGATTTGAAAGTGAAGACGAAAAAGAACTGGATGCTCATGATTTAAAAGCACTTTATAAAATACTTTTGGATGAGGTGATCCCCACATATTATGAAAACAGGGATAAATGGGTTGAAATGATGCGAAACAGCATCTTAAGTACAAAAGATCAGTTCTCCATCAAGAGAATGTTAGAAGAATATTATGAAAAACTTTATATTAAACACTAAAAAAATGACCTTGGTTGTACCAAGGTCATTTTTTTATAATTGTGTAGATTCTCTTTCGATAAATTTGGTATCTACGATATAATATGTCGGTTTATTATTTCCTTCTTTATCTTCTAAGCTGTCGATCAAAAGTTTAGCCGCCTGATAACCTATTTGCTCTGCATTGATATCTACCGATGAAAGGCTTGGAGCTTGATAAGGTGCAAGAAAAGTATTGTTAAACCCTATGACAGCTATTTTCTGCATATTTTTTTCTTTTATAGCCTTAAGTACGCCAAAGGCTATAATATCATCAGTGGTGACAATTGCCTGGGGTACTTTGTATTCTATGATTCTTTTTGCTCCCTCATAACCTGCAAGCTCAGAAAATTCAGAGGTAAGAATATAGTTTTCATCAATTTCTATTCCTCGTTCCCAAAGGGCTTTTTTATATCCTTTAAGTCTGTCATTTGTAACAGTAAGACTTTGTGGACCACCTATAAAAGCAATATCTTTATATCCTCTTTCCATCAAAGATGTGACTACATTATACATTGCCTGAAAGTTATCATTATCCACCCATAAGACACTTTGGCTGTCCTTAGGCCGACCAACCACAACAAAGGGATAATGAATATTTTTCAGATATTCTATACATTTATCTTCCTGCCTTGCCGACAGAAGAATGATCCCATCCACCCACTTACTGTGAATGTAGCTTTTGATAAATTCTATATCCTGGGTTTCATTATTGCTGTAGCTGTACATAATGTAGTATCCCTTTTTTTGCGCATAGATACTGATACCACGCATGACCTGGGTAAAAAATGGATTGTTGAATAGGTCTTCGTCCGTATTGGGAAGAAGCAGCCCTAAGGTTTTCGTAGATTTATTGGCTAAGCTTCTGGCTATGGCATTAGGATGATAGTTTAGTTTTTCCATAGCCGCTAAAACTCTTTTTTTAGTTGCATCGCTGATTTTAGGATTATCTGCTATTACCCTTGACACGGTTGAAGGAGATACATTCGCCTCTTTAGCAACATCTTTAATCGTAGCAGTCATTCACTAGTCCACTTCCTATTTATAAAATATTAAATCCTTATCAGCATAACACGACTTTATGGCTCTCTGCAACTAACATACTTTGCTGGCACGAAGAATCACATCATAAGTTAATTCTTCTGTGGAATTTACATTAACATCACCATTTACGCCTACGCCTATGGCAACCATTCCGGCCCCATGAATCGCTTCTATTCCGGCTTCTGCATCTTCAACCCCTACAGCTTCTTCAGGTTTAAGATTAAGGCCTTTAAGAGCATCTATAAAAATGTCCGGTGCAGGCTTGCTGTTTTTAATCTGATTTGCATCTACTACGTAGTCAAAGTATTCTTCGATTCCCAGCTGTTTTAAGATCACCGGGGCATTTTTGGAAGCAGAGCCAAGCGCAATTTTTATATTGTTTGCTTTTAACTCTTTTAGTAATGCTTCTATGCCCGGCAAGATATCTTTCTTTGAAATGTTTTGGATCAATTCTTTATAGTGCTCATTTTTCTTGGTGGCTAAGGCTTCTTTTTCTTCCCACGTAAATTCGTTTTCTTTGTTTCCGTATTTTAAAATGGCTTCAAGGGATTCCATTCTTGAAACCCCTTTAAGCTTTTCATTAAATTCTTCATCAATTTCGATTCCTATTTCTTTTGCCAAATGAGACCACGCTAAAAAATGATAACCTGCGGTGTCTGTAATAACACCATCCAAATCAAATATTACACCTTTTACCATAAGTATCCCCCTTTCTTTTTATCTTTAACGTTGTGTTAAAGGACATTGATAAGTATCTTTTAAAGTGATCTTTTCTCCATATAACTTGAGGTCCAAAGCTTCACCTTTTTCCAGAGAAATTTTTATCTCTTTCTTATCAACTAAAACTTTAATGAGTCTGTCTCTATAGTTGATTTTAAAGGAATAGCTTTCCCAGTCTTTAGGAATAAATGGTGAGAAAGACAGTTCTTCATTAAATGTTCTCATGCCTGCAAAACCTTGAACAATAGAAAGCCAGCTTCCGGACATGGAAGTAATATGAAGTCCGTCTTCTGTATCATTGTTATAGTTATCAAGGTCCAGTCTCGCAGTACGTTTATACATTTCTACAGCTTTTTCTTCCATTTTGAGTTCTGCTGCCAATATAGAATGAATACAGGAAGATAAGCTGGATTCATGCACCGTCATAGGTTCATAGAACTCAAAATTCCTTTTCTTTTCTTCGAAAGTGAATTGATCGTTTAGGAAATAAAGTCCTTGCAGTACATCTGCCTGTTTAATGAAGCAGGAACGAAGGATCTTATCCCATGACCATTTTTGATTAAGAGGTCTGTCTTCTGGAGATAACTGATCCACTGTCATTAAGTCTTTATCTAAGAAGGTATCATGCTGAACGAATATTCCCAATTCTTCATCATAGGGATAGTACATTTTATCAGTAATTTCTTTCCATTTTGCTTTTTCTTCTTCGGTTACATTCAGTTCCTTCAGGCGTGCATTATTATTGGTACTGTTCAGATAATCAATCACTTTCAGGGTGTATGAAAGAGTCCATGCTGCCATGGTATTGGTGTACCAGTTGTTGTTGACATTGTTTTCATATTCGTTAGGACCTGTTACCCCATGAATCATGTAAACATCTTTTTTCTTATGGTAATGTACTCTGTCCGCCCAGAATCTGGAGATACCTACTAAAACATCTATTCCATAAGGGTGGAGATATTCTTTATCTCCTGTGTAATTTACATAATTATAAATTGCATAAGCGATGGCTCCGTTACGGTGAATTTCTTCAAAGGTGATTTCCCATTCGTTATGACATTCTACACCTGTAAAGGTAACCATGGGATATAGGGCACCTTTTAATCCCTGTTGCCTTGCATTGTGGTATGCACCTTCTAACTGATTGTATCTATAGAGCAAGAGATTTCTTGCTACTTCCTGATCTGCAACGGATAAGTACATGGGTAGTGCATAAGCTTCCGTATCCCAGTAAGTTGCTCCACCATATTTTTCTCCTGTAAAACCTTTAGGTCCTATATTTAATCTTGGATCGTCCCCATAATAAGTTGAGAACATCTGGAAAAGATTGAATCGAATCCCCTGCTGTGCTTCCGGATCTCCTTTAATTTCAACATCTGCTTTTTCCCATCTCTTATGCCATGCCTGGGAATGTTTTTCTTTTAATCCGTTAAATCCTACCTTAACTGCTTCATCCAGAACTTTAAAAGCTTCATCTTTAAGGGCTGTTTCTTCATAATCTCTCGATGTCACTACTGAAATATATTTAATCAGTTGAATCTTCTCATCTTTTTTAGCCTTAAAGACGAGTTTATTGCCTACATATTTATCCTTTTTAAGTACCTCAACATCACAATCTGCAGAAGCTTCTGTTCTCATGCTGGTGCATACTGTAAATCTTGGGGTGCCAAAAGGATTTTCTTTGGTTTTCATGATCAAATGTCCTTCTTTAGGACTGATCCCTTGATCAACTTCCAGCCAGAATTGCTCATTGTAATTGGAATCTTCATTGAATACGTCACCATCTAAATAAGGAACAAATGTGATTTCTCCGTCATAATTTAAAGGTGTAGCTTCATAAGAAATCAGGCAAAGCTCTTTATTGGCGATACTTACGAATCTTGTAACTTCAAACAAAGTTCTTTTTCCAGACATATTGGCAATAAATCGTCTGTAGAGCATTCCGTTTTTCATGTCTAATTCTCTGTAGTATTCTTCTATCTCAGTCTTATAAAGGTCTAATTCTTCTCCGTCAACGAAAACATCTATACCAATAAAATTGGTTGCATTAATGACTTTACCAAAATATTTGGGATAGCCATTCTTCCACCATCCTACTCGAGTCGGATCAGGGAACCATACTCCTGCAATATATGTGCCTCTGTGCATGTCTCCACTGTACTTTTCTTCAAAGTTACCTCTCATTCCCATATATCCGTTTCCTAAAGATGTGATACTCTCTGCCAGTCGCATATCTTCTTTGTGGAGACTTTTTTCAATAACTTTCCATTCATCGATTTCGAAAATTCTTTTATAACTCATAAAGCAACCCCCTATTTAATTTTTGTGCAAACGCTTGCATTCCTTGGTATATCTTATCATAATCCAATACCTATTTCAATAGTAGATTCAGGCTTTATCTAAACTTTATCCACAATTACTTTTAGTATTTCTGGCTTGTCCACAAGATATGCACAATTTCTGCATAAATCACTACAACTACTTGCCAAATCGAAGTTTAATTCTTTACAAACAGAAAAATATTCTTATTTTATTGCATAAAAAATCCAAAGCAGTGCCCCAAGCAATAAAAAATCTCCCACATCTTTGGGAGAATAAAAAGAAAAGATATTATTTAATCATTTGAATAACTTCTCTAATGCTTTCAACGATTACATCCGCATTAGACAAATCCTGATCTCCTGAATTAGGATTGTGAAATCCTATGCATTTCATACCTGCAGCCTTTGCAGCCAGGACACCGTTTTTACTGTCTTCCAAAACAACACAGTCCTTTGGTTCCACATGGATTTTTTGTGCAGCGGTCAGATAAATATCCGGATCCGGTTTGCTTTTATGGACTTCATCTCCGCTAATGATATAAGAAAAATAATGTCTGATATTAAACTTTTCCATAACGGTTTCTATCAATTCTATCGGGGAAGAAGATGCCACGGCCATAGGGATTTTCGCTTCATGCAATGCCTTAAGTAAATCAATAATTCCATCTATCGGTCCAATGTCTGATTCTCTAAAAATCTGGACCTTCTTACTTACTAAACGGTCTATAATTTCAGGCACAGTCGGCTTTAAATTATATTTTTCTTTAAGTGTAGACCATATATCTTCGTTAGCCCTGCCGGCATACTTTTCCAATTCCTTTTGATCTATATCCACTCCCATGTCTTTTAAAATCATGGTGTCCACTTCAAAATGAATCGGCTGACTGTCTATAATAACCCCATCCATGTCAAAAATAAATGCTTTCATAATCATTAATACCTCCTGTCAGAAACTTGATCTATGTACTCCTGAACAATAAAATCAAACTACTATATTATCTTAGATAAAAAAACTACTTTTTGCAAATAGTTATTATAAATTCTTCTCCTATTCTATTTGCAAAAATATAATGCATATAGCAGATAATTTTTTAAAAAAGTGATAACTGTATATTCTCAGCTTGATTTAATTTTTCTTTCATAGGCTTTGAGTAGCTGCCTGAAAGATTATATTTTGCCTTTATTTCATTGACCATCAAATAGAGTTTATTCTTATATTCCTTATCTGCACCGCCGGTTTTATATAATAAGGTCAGCTCTTCATACAAATCCGGAAATTCCTTTTTTATAAAATCAAAGAAGACCTCTCTTGTTTTTCCCCTTAAATATAAGGTTCCAGGAAGAACATAATCTACACTGGAATCCCTGGCATAGGCATACAATGAATCAACATTTTCACGGGTATCCGTAATGTAGGGGATGATTGGCATAAAGTGCAGTCCTGTGGATGCATTTGTTTTTGAAAATTCTTTTAACATAGCAAATCTTTTTAGAGAATCTACCCCGTTTGATTCTATTTTTCTGCGAATTTCTTCATCCATACAGGTAATAGTAGCTGCTACATTTACATAGGTAATACGGGCAAGTTCTTCAATCAAATTATAATCTCGCAGAATTAAATCTGACTTTGTGGAAATAATACAGGGAGTTTTATATTTAATCATTAATTTTAAGATCTCAGGCATGATCTTATATTGTGCTTCTATAGGCTGATAACTATCCGTTACTCCACCTATATTAACAACTTCTCTTTTCCAGGAACGACTGCTCAGTTGTTGTTCCAACTGCTCTACAATATTGGTCTTTACATATATATCATCAAAATACTGTTCGGAATCTAAATACTGATGAGAGTACATTGCATAACAATATATACAGCCATGTTCACACCCTCGGTATATATTCAAATCCCAGGAATAGGGCATCTTCCTTTTTAATTTATTGCAGGCAACAGAACAGGTTATTTCCTTATAATTTGCCATCATCCACCTCAACCTATGATAGATTTTATTGTTCCATTAACCAATATAGATAAAAATAATTCCAAAGTTATGCCTTCAAATTAGAGCACATAACTTATCTAACCTTAGAAAACTTTTTATATCCTAGTATAAATGATATCACATTTCTATAATAATAACATCTTTTTTGATTGAGGGCTTTTTATTGTATAGGAAATCCGGGGGAATTTCCTATACAATAAAAAAATTGCCGTAAAGCCAATATTGCATGACTTTACAGCAACTTCTAAAACTATTTTTATTCCAGCGCTTGCTTGATATCATCAATTAAATCTTCTGCATCTTCTATTCCTATGGATAATCTGATCATATCCGGTGTAACCCCTGCACTTAATTGCTCTTCTGGAGATAATTGCTGATGGGTAGTACTTGCAGGATGAATGACTAAGGATTTAGCATCTGCAACATTCGCTAAATTTGAGAAGAGCTCAAGCTTGTCGATGAATTCCTTAGCTTTCTTTTCTCCTCCTTTGATTCCAAAGGTAAAGATGGAACCTACTCCTCTTGGGAAATACTTTTTAGCCAATTCATAGTATTTATTGCCTGGCAATCCAGGATAATTTACCCAAGCAACAGCCGGATGACTTTGCAAGAATTCTGCTATTTTTTGTGTATTGGAAACATGGGCTCTTACTCTTAAGGAGAGGGTTTCAAGGCCTTGTAAGAATAAGAAGGCATTAAATGGACTAAGGGATGCACCGGTATCTCTTAAAAGGGTTACTCTTGCTTTCGTAATATATGCAAGCCTTCCCACAGCTTTTGTAAATTGAATATTATGATAGCTTCTGTCCGGCTTAGTAAGTATTGGGAATTTGCCGCTGGCTTCCCAGTCAAAGTTTCCGGAATCTACGATCACACCACCAATAGATGTGCCATGCCCGCCAATAAATTTCGTTGCAGAATGAACAACAATATCTGCTCCATATTCAAAAGGTCTTAGCAAATAAGGTGTTGCAAAAGTGTTGTCTACAATGAGAGGAATTTTGTTTTCATGGGCGATTTTTGCCACTGCTTCAATGTCTATAATATTGATTCCCGGATTTCCAATGGATTCTATAAAAATTGCTTTCGTCTTATCCGTAATGGCCGTTCTGAAATTTTCCGGATCGTCTGGATCTACAAAATGTGTCGTAATTCCGTAACGGGGAAGGGTATTGGCAAATAAGTTATAAGTTCCTCCATATAGGGTGGATGCTGCAACAAGCTCATCTCCAGCACCTAAAATATTGATCACTGCATAAGTGATTGCCGCTGAACCGGAAGCTACCGCCAATGCACCTACACCGCCTTCTAACTGTGCAATCCTTTTTTCAAATACATCGGTGGTAGGATTCATAATACGGGTATAGATATTTCCGCTTTCTTTAAGTGCAAATAAATCTTCCGCATGTTGTGCATTGTCAAAAACATAAGAAGTGGTCTGGTAAATAGGTACGGCTCTTGCCTTTGTTGTGGGATCTACTTCTTGCCCTCCATGAACTTGGATGGTATCAAACCTAAACTGCTTATTACTCATTATACATTCTCCTCTCAGAAATTGATTTATAAACAAAAAAACTCTCCTAAGATTAGGAGAGTAATACTCTGCTCCCCTTATCTCTCAGATTTTTGCTTTCAAAATAACTTGAAAGCAGAAACTGCAGGATTTAGCACCTTGCAATTATGCCGGTTGCCGGGTTTCATCGGGCCAGTCCCTCCACCACTCTGGATAAGAGTCTTTTTTATTCATAGTATTTTTATAAGGATTATAAAGATTAAAAAGAAATTTGTCAAGAGAAATTTTAATTTTCTATAATATTTTTAAAGTTGAAGGCATTTTAATAAGCACTTTTTAAATCTTTTATAAATTCTTCTATTACTTTTTCATTGCCTTTACTTTCTTCAATTTTCTTAACGATTGCAGAACCTACGATTACGCCGTCCACATAGGGAAGCAATCTTTTAATATCTTCTTTTGAGGAAAAACCAAAGCCTACTGCGGTAGGAATATGGGCTATGCTTTTTACATCCTTTAAAAACTCTTCTAAGTTTTTATGGAATTCACTTCTTATACCTGTAACACCCATGGAAGATATGCAATAAACGAATCCTTCTCCATCCTGAACAATATCCTTTATTCTGTCTTTGGATGTAGGTGCTACCAAAGGAATGAGGCCTATGTTAAAAGATTTTATGTATGGCATGATTTCTTCCCTTTCTTCTAAGGGAAGATCAGGAATAACCAGGCCGTCCACGCCAACTTCTTCACACTGCCTGATAAACCTTTCTACCCCGTAACCCAGAATTGAATTATAATATACTAAAAATGCTATAGGGATTTGAGTGTTTTTTCTGACATTTGCAATACACTTAAATATTTTTTCCAGATTGGTTCCTGCCTCCAGAGCTCTTTGAGCTGCTGCCTGGATCACGGGTCCATCCGCTACGGGATCGGAAAAAGGAATACCTATTTCGATGATATCCGCCCCTCCCCTTTCCTTGGCGTAGATGAGCTTTTCTGTTTGCTCAATATTTGGATCTCCAGCCGTCATATAAGTAATTAATGCTTTCTTATTTTCTTTTCTTAGCCCTTCTAGCTTTTCCTGAATTCTATTCATGATAACCACCCCTGCTCTCGAGATAATTTGCAACACTTTGCACGTCTTTGTCCCCTCTTCCGGATAGATTGATCACGATGATTTCATCTTTACTTTTCATGGGTGCCAGCTTAATGCCATAAGCTATGGCATGAGAACTTTCTAAGGCTGGGATAATACCTTCTGTTTTGCACAAACGGGTAAAAGCTTCTACCGCCTCATCATCGGTTATGGACACATATTTTGCCCTTCCTGTCTCAAAAAGATATGCGTGTTCAGGTCCCGTTCCCGGATAATCCAGGCCTGCAGAAATCGAATGGGCTGGAAGGATGTTGCCATCATCATCCTGCAGTAAATAGGTTTTCATGCCGTGGATCACCCCAATCTTTCCTTCTGCAAAGGCAGCCGCATGCTTTTTGGTTTCTATGCCAAGGCCTCCTGCTTCTACACCAATGAGTTCTACTTCCTTTTCTTCCAGGAAAGGATAGAAGATTCCCATAGAATTACTTCCTCCTCCAACACAGGCGATAATGGTATCCGGTAATCTTCCTTCCTGTTCTTTAATCTGGATTTTGGTTTCTTCTCCTATAATCTTTTGAAATTCTCGAACCATGGTAGGATAAGGATGGGGGCCTACAACAGAACCTACAACATAAAAAGTATCTTCTGCAGTTCTTGCCCATTCTCTTAAAGCTTCATTGGTTGCATCTTTTAGAGTTCTTGTACCGCTGGTGACACTCCTAACCTTTGCACCTAAAAGTTCCATTCGGAACACATTGAGTTTCTGCCTTTTGATATCTTCTTCTCCCATAAATACTGTACATTCCATATTAAATAAAGCCGCTCCTGTGGCTGTTGCCACTCCGTGCTGACCTGCTCCTGTTTCTGCAATCACCTTTTTCTTTCCCATACGTTTTGCAAGCAGAATCTGACCTATAACATTGTTGATTTTATGAGCTCCTGTATGATTTAAATCTTCTCTTTTAAGATAAATCTTAGCCCCTCCCAGTTCTTCTGTAAGATTCTTAGCATAGTAAAGGGGATTGGGACGACCTACATACTGCTTTAAGTAATACTTATATTCATCCATAAAACTTTGATCCTCTAAAGCTTCTATAAGTGCTTCTTCCAGTTCCTTTAAAGGGTTCATCAGTGTTTCGGGAGCATATTGCCCTCCAAATATACCAAACTTTCTATCCAATTTCATAACTTTTCACCTTTCTAATAAATTCTTTTATTTTCTCTTCATCTTTTTCTCCGTTGGTTTCCACACCAGAACTTACATCAACTACATGGGGAAAAACTGTCTTTATTGCCTCTCTTACATTCTCTGCATTTAATCCTCCGGCTAAGACCGTAAAATAATCTTTTGAAATGCCTTTAATCAGATCCCAGGAAAAGGTCTTTCCAGAACCTCCGCTGCTGCTGTCAAATACAAAGCCCTGGACATTTTGATAGGATGGCAGGGCTTTAAGTATTTCCCCATCCTTAACTGAAAAAGCCTTCCATACAGGAACAATGCTTTTGGCACACTGGTCATTATCTTCCTTCCCGTGGAATTGAACCATATCTAAATTGCAAAATTGTACAATTTCGTTTACTTCTTCTATGGGAGTATCTACAAATACCCCTACTGCCTTAATGTCTTTTCTTAAATACAGTTTCATCTCTCTTGCCTTATTAGGAGATATTTGTCTTTTGCTTTTTGCAAATATAAAGCCCACATAATCCACATCATATCGATTGATCATCTTGATTTGCTCAACAGTTTTTAATCCACAGATTTTAATTTTAGGAATCATATGCCTTTCTGAACTCCTCTGCTTTTTGCCTTATATTTTCTGATCTCATAAAGCTCTCTCCGACGAGAATGCCATGGATATTGGATTTTTTAAGTTTAAAAATGTCTCCTTTATCAAAGATTCCACTTTCACTGATAACAATCTTATCCTCCGGTATTTCTTTTCTGAGATTTATGGTGGTTTGAAGATCTATACTGAAGTCTTTTAAGTTTCTGTTGTTAATACCTATAATTTCTCCATTGGTTTTTAAGGCTCTTGCCAGTTCATGTTCATCATGAACTTCAATTAAGGTGTCCATATAAAGGGAATGGCTTATATTTACCAGTTCTCTTAGCTGACTGTCCTCTAATATGGCTACGATCAAAAGAACACAGCTGGCTCCCAGAGCCCTTGCTTCATAAATTTGGATAGGATCGATGATAAAGTCCTTTCTCAGTAAAGGTAAGTCAATCTCTTCGTGGATTTCCTTTAAGAATCTGGCATCACCCAGGAAGAATTTTTCTTCCGTTAACACAGAAACTGCATCCACACAGGTCTCATATTCCTTTGCCAATGCTTTGGGGTTAAAGTCTTCCTTTATGACCCCTTTTGAAGGAGAGGCCTTTTTGATCTCTCCGATAATCGATAGCCCTGGCTTTGCCATAGCCTGATAAAAAGAAGGAGGAGTTTTGGTGTGCTTTATGACATCCTCCAGCAAAGGTATATTAATAGTTTTCTTTAACTCTTTTAAGGTCTCTTTTTTCTGTTCAACAATACGATCCAGTATCATGCCAGCCTCCTTGTATACTCTGCAAATTCATCCAGTTTCCTTTGGGCATATCCTCCATCAATTAATTCTCTGGCGATCTCCATACCTTCTTCTAAGGACTTTGCCTTTCTTCCAACATAAAGGGCAGCTCCACTGTTTAAAAGAAGGATATCCCGTTTAGGTCCTTTGGCTCCCTGGAAAAGGTTTTTAATAATCTCTGCATTTTCCTTGGCATCTCCCCCTTGTAAATCTTCTTTTTGGCATCTTGTAATACCAAAATCTTCGGGAGATATATAATAGGTCTTAATTTCATTATGCAGAACCTCAGTTACTTTCGTTTTTTGAGTTATAGTCATCTCATCCAGTCCATCCATCCCATGGACAACCATCGCATGTTCTACTCCTAAATTAAGCAGCACTTTTGCTATGGGTTCTGTTAAGTGTTCATCAAATACGCCCAGAACTTGAGCCTTTGCATTGGCCGGATTGGTTAAGGGCCCCAGGATATTAAAGATAGTTCTAAACCCCAGTTCCTTTCTCGGACCAGCGGCATGTTTCATAGCTTTATGAAAGGTCGGAGCAAAGAGAAAACCTATATTTTGGGTCTTTACACATTCCTCTACCTGCTTGGGCATAAGAGAAATATTTACTCCCAAAGCTTCCAACACATCTGCACTGCCGCTTTTACTGGATACGGAACGGTTCCCATGTTTAACTACAGGAATACCGGCAGCAGCTGCCACAAATGCCACGGCTGTTGAGATGTTGAAAGTTCCTGCACTGTCCCCTCCTGTTCCACAGGTATCCAGAGTATACAAATCCTCTAAATTAATCTTTTCTGCCTTTCTTTTCATAACTTTAGCTCCTCCGGTGATTTCATCCGGGGTTTCCCCTTTCATCTTAAGAGCTGTAAGAAAGCTTCCAATCAAAGCCGGAGAGGCTTCTCCATCCATAATACATTCCATAGCACTCATCATTTCATCTTCCGACAGATGTCTTCCCTGTATAATGGCTTCAATTGCTTCTTTTAACATATAACCCTCTCCTTTTCTAAAAATTTCTTTATAATTTTGATGCCATCAGGCGTGTAAATAGATTCAGGATGAAACTGAAGTCCAATCAAGGGATACTCTTTATGAATAATGCTCATCACTTCTTCGTCTTCAGTCATTGCCGCGATTTCAAAGCAATCAGGAATAGTATCCAGGCGAACAGCCAGAGAATGGTACCTTGCCCCCTGCATAGGATTTTCAATGCCACTGAAAACACCAATGCCCTTATGGAAGATCTTTGATGCCTTGCCATGAACAAGCTGCTTGGCATAGGTAATTTCCGCTCCAAAAGCTGCCCCTATACACTGATGGCCAAGGCAAATGCCAAGAATAGGGATTTTATCATGGAAATGTTTTATAACTTCGATACAGATACCTGCTTCTTTTGGGCTTTTAGGTCCCGGAGATATAACAATGTGGTCCGGGTTTAAATCTTCTATTTCTTCTATAGTGATTTCATCATTTCGTACAACTTTTATATTTTTTTCGTACTTGCCTATATATTGATACAAATTATATGTAAAGGAGTCATAATTATCGATTAATAAAACCATAATACCCTCCTATTCCACTGCCATAAGCAGCGCTTTTACTTTGTTCTCACATTCTTCGTTTTCCTTTTCAGGATCGGAATCCGCCACAATTCCTGCTCCTGCCTGCATATATACTTTTCCGTCTTTTGCAACCATAGTACGGATGGCAATACACATATCCATATCTCCATCAAAACCAAAGTATCCCACAGCGCCTCCGTAAATACCCCGTTTTTCTTCTTCCAGCTCATCTATAATTTCCATGGCACGGATTTTGGGTGCCCCGGATAAAGTACCTGCAGGAAGAAAAGATTGGAGAACTGAAAAGGCATCTTCTTCTTTTTTCTTAATTCCTTCTACCAAAGATACAAGATGCATAACGTGGGAATAGTAATGAACTTTCATAAATTCTGTAACCTTTACCGTGTCACCCTCTGCAATTCTTCCCATATCGTTTCTGGCGAGATCCACCAGCATCACATGTTCTGCGCATTCTTTTTCATCGCTTAAAAGATCCTCCGCTAGAATTTCATCTTCTTTTTCGTCTTTTCCCCGTTTTCTTGTACCGGCAATGGGACAGGTATACACCTTATCTTTTCTTAACTCTACCAGCATCTCCGGAGAACTGCCTGCCACCTGATACTCCCCAAAGTTCAGATAAAAAAGATATGGTGAAGGGTTAACCCTTCTAAGCTTTCTATAAAGATTAAAAGCATCTTCATCTGTTTCCAGAATCCATCTTTTAGAAAGAACTACCTGGAAAATATCTCCTTCTTTGATGTACACCTTAGCCTTTTCAACTTTTTGCATATATTCTTCTTTTGTCATATTACTGGTTAGATTTCTGAAAGAAGGGATAAATTCTGCACTTGGTTCCAAGGGTTCATCTTTTTTGATGGCTTCTTCTATAAGCTTCATTTTGCTTTCCGCCCTTTTTTCTCCGTCTTCAGTATCTTCTTCCAGCACCATGATAAAAATCTGTTGATGAAAATGGTCATAGGCAATCATTTCTTTGGCAAACATCAGATGTACATCGGGAACCTGGATGGTATCTTTATTGGGACTCGGAAGTTTTTCAAACTGTCTTACGATATCGTACCCTACAGTCCCTACCCCTCCGCCTATGAAAGGAATAGAACTGTGATTTTTAACAGTGAATTTTGACATATATGCTCTTACAGCTTCCATGATATTGCCCTGTTTTATGGTAACCTGGCTGCCTTCTCTGATGATGATTCCCTCCCCTTTTCCTTGTAGTTCTGCAAAGGGGTTTCTTGCAATAAAAGAGTATCTTCCCTTTCCTTCATCTCTGCTTTCCAATAAAAATCCTTTTTCTTTTCCTACATAATTTTTAAATAAAGTAATAGGCGTCTTGGTATCTCCTTCTAAGCTTTTTAAATACAGCTTTAATTCCATCATCATCCCTCCTTCTTATTTCAAAACACGAAGAGTTTCGCCATCAAAACTCTTTCACCACACCCAGTCAGCAAGCCGACAAAATCCAATACCCACGAGTGTGCATCCTACCCAGAATTTTTTATTACATAGGAAATCCTTAAGGATTTCCTATGTAATAAAAAAACCCTTCGTCTCAAAACTTGAGACGAAGGGCTACTTCGCTATGCCACTCAAATTGACTTGACTTAAATGTATGAGGGACTTTTATATTTTTAAAATAAAAAAAGACATTCATCCTTTGGGAAAAATGTCTTATACTGCCACCCAATACATTTAAGTATCCTGCATATCCGATACGGAGCTTGTGCTCGATATCTTACCTCTGTAACGGGAGGCCCCGGCATCGGCTACTTTTTGCATTTCACCTAGCATCTCCTGGAACCATTCCTTAAAGGTTTTTATACCGGACCTCACACCACCGCCGGCTCGCTGGGATAAAAGACCTAAAAGTACTCTTTCCAGTCATTGATTTTTCCTTTTTTGATATATTATATTCAATTGTTCCCAGTTTGTAAAGAAGAAATTTAAAGATTTTTAAAATATTCTACAATTCCCACATAAATAGCCCATGCAACTTTTTCCTGATAGGTTTCATTATTTAAATTAGCTTCTTCTTCAGGATTTGATAAAAATCCACATTCCACAATAACCGCCGGTATATTGGTGGTTCTTAATACATAGTAATCCGTATTGGCCTTGGCTTCTCTTTTATTGGTAGGATCAACAAATTCCTTTAAAGCCTTTTGAATAGATTCTGCCAACATCTTTCCTTCTTCCGAATGCCCATGATAAAAAACCTGTGCCCCTTTATATTTAGATTCAGGAAAGCTGTTTTGATGGATACTGATAAGGACATCTCCTTCACTTTGATTGATGAGTTCTTTTCTCCTTCTCATGTCAGCGCTTTTTGGTTTAGGGTCTCCCTTTTGGTTTAAACCTTCATCGGCATTTCTGGTAATAACAACGTATGCCCCGCTTTGTTCAAGGTAAGCCTGAAGCTTTAGGGCGATGGCAAGATTAATATCCTTTTCATCAGCACCGTTAGTGCCTACCCTGCCTGGGTCAAAGCCCCCATGGCCCGGATCAATCACGATGACCCTTTTTGCTGTTGGCAAGGCAAAGGTGCTTACTGTCCGATTGGAATAAATATTATACCCCAAAAGCAACACCAGAAGCATTCCGATTCCTACATATATTTTTGGCCTTTTGGTCCAGAAATCCATGGGTTCACCTCATATATCTTCTCTTTGCTAACTATTTTATTCTCAATAAGAAGATATATGACTGTTATTCCTTAAGGTATTTGAACAAAATATCCCATATCTCTTTCTTTTCCAGTCCTCGCTTCCAGCCTGCAACCCCGGCCAGATTGTATTTGTTAACGAGTTTCACTTTTTCTTCTATAGAGCGCTCTTCTTCCAGCCAAATTTTATAGGTTTTATGGTCTTCTTTGAATTCTCCATAGTATTGTCCTATTTCATCGAGCCACTGAGGTTCTATATCCCTTTCTTTTAAGATACTTTCTCCCCTGCTCATTCCATAGGCCTTGGAAGAGACTTTGATCTCTCCGTCTACTTCTTCTTCCTCCCATAATCTTGTGTAATATGGTAATCCAAGCAAGACTTTTTCCGCTGGTACTTCCTCAAGTGTATTTTTTATTCCCTGCTCAACCCAGCCAATGGAAGCAACTGAGCCACTGGTTGGAGATGTACTCCAATGCTCATCATAAGCCATCACCATGATATAATCTACGACTTTCCCCACTTCCGAACGGTTGTAATGCCGCGTCCAACCGGATGGGACATACATATCAACGGATACCACCAGTCCCTGCTCTTTTAAAAGAGGCGCCAGCTCCCTTATAAATTGGAGATAATATTCTCCTGTTTCTTGTTTTAGGCTTTCAAAATCAATATTGATACCATCCAAATTATATAAAGAAGAAAATGCCAGAAGCTGCTTTATAATATTTTCTCTGCTGTTGGTATCTTTTAAAACCTTATGGGTCAGGTCCGGATCATTAAAAGGATTGGTAATCATGGCCCATACCTGATAACCTTTACTGTGAGCCCAGTTAACATATTTTTCGCTGGCAATATTTTTTAAATCACCTTTTTCATTTTCTATTTCAAACCAACTGGGGGATAGAACATCCAATCCCTTGATTGGTTCAAATTTTGAAGGTACTTCACTGCTTTCCACTTTAAAAACCTGATCCCACACCAGATTAATTTTCCCCTTTACAGGCTTCCAGGAAGGCTTTTCTTCTTCCTGTGCCACAGGCTGCCCTTCCATTTCTTCTATATTTCCTATATGCTTTTTAGCCATATAACCGATTACACCATCTTCACTTCTAACAAGCAGCCAATCCTCACTCTCTTCAAATATTCTCACCTTATCTCCCTGGATTAATTTCTTTAAAATCGGGCTTTTGATATTGGCTTCATAACGGATTGGGGCATTCTTTGAGAGGATTTCTCCCGTGGTTTTAATTTCTGTGGTATAATCCATAATCACAATATTATTTTCTTCGTTATAACATGCTTCAACATTAAATAAATTCTTTAAAAATGAAAAGGGAATATATGCCATATCTCCGAATTTCCTTAAGGGCATATTAAGTGTCAGCGGCTCCTGATTAACATAATAAGTTAACGCATCAGTTTGCATTCTGATAACCTTGTTCTGTGTTGTAATGGTTAGTTTTTCGGCTTCTTCATCCCAAAATAAATAAGGATCTATATACTGTTTGGCAAAATCAAAAGGAAGAAAAATTTCTCCCTCAATGACTTGAGGTCCGTATTCCATCACTATGATCTCTTTCCCAAGAACAACTCCCGTCTCTTCCTGGCCAAAACCTGAAAACATCTTATAAGCAGGAACCACTGTAAAATTCGGCATATAAATTTTGATCATAAATGCAGCAAATAATATACCTATAAACCCTAGTAAAAACTTAAATCCTTTTTTCCTTTTCTTCTTCCTTGCCATTATAACCCCCCTTGAAATATATCTATACCACACTCAATAAAGGCAGTTCGATATTATATTGTCTGTTTCCTTATTATATCATAGAAATCGACATTATTTATATGAATACATTGGAAGGGTAGAAATGAATATAACATTTTTGCTCATTTATTTTATAGGAAATCCTTAAGGATTTCCTATAAAATAAAAAAATCGAAGACTTTCTGGTGTTTATTCCAAAAAACTTCGATTTTTATAATATTCCTTATTAATTTACTCTGCTTCACCGGCAACAGCAAACCGTTCATTGATATGTTTTGGATTTTCAATTTCATCCACTACAGCAATGGCAAAGTCTGCATAACTGATATAACTCTCCCCTTTTGAATTATAAATCAATTGGTCTTTTCCTTTTTTGAATTTTCCTGTTCTTTTTCCTTCCGGTACGAAAGACATAGGCGGACTGATGAATGTCCATTTAAGCTGGGAGGTTTGCCTTAATTCTTCTAAATTTTGCAGTTGTGCTTTAGCTGTTGGATGAACGAATTCCGGTAAAGTTTCTACTACCAGTGTAGTATGGGAATCATCCAGATAAAGACTTCCTGCCCCGCCTACCACAATCAGCCTTGTATTACTTCCTTTTAACCCATCAATCAGTACCCGGCCTGCCTGAACGTGTTTTTCTTCCTGCCCCATTGGGGCCCCAAAGGCATTTACAACCACATCAAACTGTCTTAAATCTTCCTTTGTAAGTTCAAAAATATCTTTTTCTATAACTTTAACATTTTGATCTTCCAATTTAGCTTTATTTCTTACAATGGCAGTAACATCATGGCCACGGTTAAGGGCCTCTTTTAATATAAGATTCCCTGCTTTACCTGTCGCAGCAATAATGCCAATCTTCATTATTGATTCCTCCTAAAATTCAGTATGTATATTAATCTCAGTTAAAAAGGAATATCATATCCGCTAAAAAATATAGATTTAATTTTACGGATTTTCTAAGATATATTTTTCCGCTGCAGAAACAGCTATAGCTCCGTCTGCTGTAGCAGTAATGATTTGTCTGAGTTTCTTATCCCGTATATCACCTATGGCATATACTCCGGGAATATTGGTTTCGCAATTTTCATTGGCCTTGATATATCCCCACTCATTGATTTCAACCTTTCCTTTTACCAGCTCTGAGTTAGGGGTCATTCCAACGGCAACAAATACGCCTTCTACATCCAGCACCCTTTGTTCTCCTGTTTCTTTGTTTTTAATTTTAATACCCTGGACGCTGTCTTCTCCCAAGATTTCCAGAACCTGATGATTGGTAAAAACTTCGACATTGTCCAGAGAGAATAATGTGTCTTGCAGAATTTTTTGAGCTGTAAGCTGAGGAAGATCTTGAATCACATACACTTTAGGAGAAAATTTAGCGAGCAAAATCGCATCTTCTACTCCTGTGTTGCCTCCTCCGACTACCACTGTATTTTTTCCGTTAAAAAAAGCACCGTCACAGGTGGCACAGTAGGAAACTCCCCTTGCTTTTAATTTCTTTTCTCCCGGAACCCCAAGTTCTCTCCATGTAGCCCCCATTCCTAATAAAAGCGTCCTGGCTTCGTATGTATTTTTATTCGTTTTTACTTTTTTAATTTTATCATTTACATCTATTTCTATAACCTCTTCAACGATGGGCTCTATTCCATATTCCTTCGCATGGGCCTGCATTTTAAGAGCAAGATCCGGTCCTATGACATCAGCGATCCCAGGATAATTGGCTACCTCATAAGTTTTGGTTACCTGTCCTCCCGGAAACTCCTTTTCAAACATAATGGCATTAAGCTTTGCTCTGCCGGCATAAATTGCTGCAGCCATGCCTGCTGGCCCTGCACCGATAATAATCATATCATACATGGTATCACTCCTTTATAAGGATAAAACTCTACATATATTCTTATAAATTATATCCTATTTTATACTGCATTAGAATGGCAAAAATAGCAGGGACGGTCCTTTTTAATTTCAATCAAAAGAACCGCCCCTGCTGATTTTGGGGATTTATATGTATCTCCCACCATATTTTGCAGCAAACACTTCCTCGCTGGTACATAAATAAATAATTCCCTCAATAAATCCTATTATAAAGGGTATACATGTCCAGCAAAAAATTAAATACAAAATCCCAGTACCTAGCCTACCCAAATAAAATTTATGAATACCTAAACCTCCAAAGAATATTGCCAATAACCCGGCAACCAATTTGCTCTTAGTCGGCACCAATCTGCCTATATTTCCTCCAGATGAAGAAGAACTGCTTGAAGATGCTCCTCCTCCTGCATTCATAAACACCATCGGCTGTTGTCTTGTGTTCTCCTCTAACTTTTCTATTTTTTTCTTATTCTCATTAATCAATTCACTTATACATTTCTTGCAGTAATTTTTCCCTGAAATTTCAGTATTACATTCTTCACATATGAATTTTCCGCAGCCTACACACGTACCTACCGCTTCCTTTTGTAGATGAACGTAACAATTCAATTGGCTTACCTCCCATAAACATACTTTATTTTTATTTTACACCAGTAAATACAATAAGTAAATAGTGAGTTAATTAACAGGAAAATCAATAGGGACGGTTCTTTTTGGTTAAAGCCAATAAGAACCGTCCCTATTGATTTAGTCTCTATATATATTTTGCTCTCTTTCTGGTCCTACACCTATCATAGTAACTTTAGCACCGCAAAGTTCTTCTACTCTGGCAATGTATTTTTTAACGGATTCAGGAAAATCTTCATATTTTCTAATATGACTGATGTCTCCCCATCCTTCCAATTCTTCATAAATCGGTTCACATTGTTTTAAGTCCTCTAAACTTGCGGGGAACTCTGTTAAAATTTCGTCTCCCTTTTTATAAGCAGTACAAATCTTGATGGTTGGAAGATTGGATAATACATCTATTTTATTTAAAGCAATAGCTGTAAGTCCGCTCGTTCTTACGGCAAATCTGCCAATTACCGCATCAAACCAGCCACAACGTCTTGGTCTGCCTGTAGTCGTACCGTATTCTCCACCTACTTCTCTGATTCTGTTCCCGGTTTCATCAAAAAGTTCCGTAGGAAAAGGTCCTTTTCCGACTCTTGTAACATAGCCCTTCATAACGCCAATACATTCGTCAATCATTGTAGGACCTATGCCTGCTCCGACACAAACTCCTCCAGTAATCGGATGAGAGGATGTAACATATGGATAAGTTCCTAAATCTATATCTAAAAGAGTACCCTGTGCACCTTCAAAGAGTACGTTTTTGCCCGCTTTAATCGCTTCATAGATCAGCACTGTTGTATCAGCTAAAAAGGGCTTTAGTCTTTCGCCGTACATTTTATATTCTCTGATGATTTCATCGGCATCAAAAACTTCGTCGCTTTCATATACTTTAGATATAATGGCATTTTTAATCCTTACATTTTCGCGAACTTTCTTTTCAAAAACTTCCGGATAGAAAAAGTCGCACATACGAATTCCTGAACGTTCAGCTTTATCCATATAGCAAGGGCCTATGCCTTTTTTGGTTGTACCGATGTCGTCCTGCCCTCTGTGTTTTTCTTTAATGCCGTCTAAAGCTTTATGATAAGGCATTACTACATGTGCCCTTAAGTCAATTTTTAAATTTGAAACAGAAACTCCTTTACTTGTCAGCATATGTATTTCTTCTAAAATCCCCTGAGGGTCTACTACAACTCCATTGCCTACGATGCAAACTGTTCCCGGATAAAGTATACCTGAAGGCACAAGGTGAAATTTATAAACTTCACCATTGACTGCTACTGTATGACCTGCATTGTTTCCTCCCTGAGAACGTACCACCATGTCTGCCTGTTGAGATAATATATCAATGATTTTTGCTTTACCTTCGTCACCCCATTGAGCTCCAATGACTACTTTAGCTGGCATAAAACCACCCCTTCCTAAAATCCTTTACTTCATTATGTAAACATAAAAAAACGCAGCTTCAAACTCTCTGCTTTATACAGTCCTTTCTAAGGATAACAGAAATGGCATCCAAAATCAATATGTATTCGAATATTTTCGGTACATTTCATCTAAATGTTCGCATTTTAAGTTACATTATTCACCTCTTTACATTTTGCCCCAACATCGATATACTATACATATATATTTTGATGATTATATTAGATTGGAAGTGATGCTTGTGAAAATAGAAAAAATCAATGACTCTCAAATTAAAATTATTTTGAATCAAGCAGATCTTAAGCATAGAGACATTAAAATCAGCGAACTCGCTTATGGTTCTAAAAAAGCTCAGGAACTATTCAGAGATATGATGGAAACCGCTTTTGAAGAATATGGATTTAATACGGATAATGTTCCTTTGATGATTGAGGCCGTTCCCCTTTCTGTGGACAGTATTATGATTATTGTAACTAAGGTGGACCACCCGGATGACATAGACAAGAAATTAAATTCATTCAGGCCTAAAGTAAATTCTCGTACTTTCAAGAAAAAGTCCTCTGTTGCAGAAGAAGAAAACGAACCTCAGTCTGTGACCATTTATTCCTTTAATAAACTAGACGATGTAGTCGATGTTTCCATTCGCTTATATCCTTTATACTGCGGTGTAAATTCTTTGTACAAAGACACCGAATCTCAAAAATATTTTCTTGTGCTTCATAAAAACTACTTCATCAATACTAATCCCAATGAAATAGAATCAATATTAAGTGAATATGGCAATAAACATGTCTCTTCTCCATTAAGTGAAGGTTTTCTGGTTGAACATGGAGAGCTTATGATTCAAGATAAAGCTATAGAAGTTCTTAAAAAACATTTGGCATAAAAAAACTGACCCGGTGGGTCAGTTTTTTTATGCTTTTTTCTGTTTATTCAACAGATATTTCTATTTCTCTTTCTTTAAAACGCTCGTTACATACCTTTACATGAATCTTTCCTTTTTGGCCTGTCGTTCTCACCCAAAAAGCTATGCTTCCACCAATAAGAGAAAGGCATTTAGGGCCAATAAGCTCTCCCTCTCCTGTCACTTCAACATAAATCCCATCTGTAATAAACGGCATGAGATTACCGTATTGGTCCAAGGCTTTTACAACTACCCTTGTAACGTCCATATCCCCTGCGCAAAGAACAGAATCATCTGCTGCTACTTCTAATTGAGCAGGGATAGGATTCCTTGAATATTTCTTACAGATCACTTCTTTTTCTCCAACATATCCAATAAACTTAGCATCTTCCCATTCCATGCCCCAATATCCTGTGAGTTCATCTACAATGACAGGGGGATGAGCTAATCCTGCAAACTTTTCCTTATTAGGATAAAATCTTCCTCTATATTCTTCTCCATAATAAAAGTCAATATAGTCACAGTTTGTAAAAATTACAAGAGGAATAACGCCTCCTATGCTGCGCTCTCCCCTGGACCAGTAGGTTACAGGCTCTAATACCACTTCTTTAGTGGCATCTTTTTGGCTTTTATAGGCATAAGCTGCAAACTTGGGAAGTCTATACATATCCATGACACCATGGTAACAGATCTTATCTCCTGACCCGAAATCAGCGTGGGTATTATAATCAAAAGCACACCATCCTATAGCCCCGGATATATGCTCGTCTAAATGGGAAGCGTTCTGTACTCTTGCATGACGCAGAGCATGTTCCATAACTCTCTCTTCCTGGTCATAACGTTTTGTTGGATACATATGTCCATTATATTCTGTAACCAGATAAGGAACGTAATAGTCTAATCCTGTTACCATTTTGGGTTCTCTTAAGGCCACTTCTTCTCCATCAGCGCCCATAGGTTGGTCATAGGTTTCAAAGTTCTTTACATTCTTTGCAAGGTATTTTCTGTATCCTCCGTCATGGATAAAATCATTAATGGTATATACGTCTTCCAGAAGCTCACTGTTGGTTAAAAAGCGAACCCCTCCGGTTTGTCTTGTAGGATCTAACTTTCTTGCCAACTCATTGGTTTTTACATATAAGTCGTGATTATCCTGGGATTCATTAATGCGAACCCCCCACAGAATAATTGATGGATGGTTATGGTCCCTCCTAATCATTGCTTTAACATCTTCTAATACCTGCTCCTGCCAAGCCACATCACCTATATACTGCCACCCTGGTATTTCTTCAAATACTAAAAGTCCTATTTCATCACATCGGTCTAAAAAGTGCCTGGATTGAGGGTAGTGAGAAGTTCGGACAATGTTAAGTCCCAATTCATATTTTAAGATATCCGCATCTTTTTGCTGGGCTCTTTTTGGCATTGCATAGCCTACATATGGATAGGACTGATGTCTGTTAAGTCCCATCAGCTTAATCTTTCTGCCATTTAAGTAAAAGCCATCGGATTTAAAGACTGCCTCTCTAAAACCAAATCTCGTAGTATATGAATCTAATTCGTTATACCCTTTTAATATTTTTACCTCCAATTCATATAAATAAGGACGATCAATGTCCCATAACTGAATATCCTGAAGGCCGTCCATCGAAAGGGTTGCAGAATCTTCGCTGAATGTTTTAGAAATCTTACTGATTTCCTTATCCTTATCTCTTAAAATGCATACTGCTTCAATCACTTCATCTTTATTGCCTTTCTTGATTAGAGAAAGATCTACTTCTAATCTTTTTTCACTTTGAAGGACATCAAAGGCTTTCACAAACACATTTTCAATATTCGTACTTTCCGTAATGCGTAAATGTACTTCTCTATATATGCCTCCAAAAGTAAGATAATCTATAACTCCGCCAAAAGGTGGAATATCTTCTCTTTCTGTGGAGTCTACCACAACAGTTAATACATTCTCCTCACCAAATTTGACTGCATCGGATAAATCAATTGTAAAAGGGGTATATCCTCCTTTATGTTCTCCTAGTTTAATCCCATTAAGATAAACTTGTGCATATGCCATTACACCTTCAAAATCAATATAAATGGCCTTTCCTTCATATTCTTTTGGTATATTGAGCTTCCTTTTATAACAGGAAATAATCTGAAAACTTTTATCATCAAAATAGTTATACGGAAGTTCCACATTGGTGTGGGGAAGCCTTACTTCTTTAAAAATATTTAAGTCAATTTCATTGTCCGTAAGATAAGTTTCTTTATAATCCGGGGTATAGTACCAGTGATTGTTGATCCCTTTTACAATACTCATTTTTTCCCTCCTGATATTTAAGTAAAATAATCAGTTTTTACAGTATTATTTTACTTAAATTTTACCTTGCTCAAAAAATATTGTCAATGAACTTTGGGATAATTTTAGTCAGTTTTAGTAATATTACTTTGTACTGTTTCTTATGATAAATTCTGTTGGTATGATCACTTTTCGTCCGATGTCGTTGGCTCCATTTTCTATAAGATCCATCAGTAATTTTACTCCTGTTACACCCATAAATTCAGTATACGTTCTGACTGTTGTCAATGAGGGTACTGTATACTCAGCATTTGGAATATCATTAAAGCCAACAATAGAAACCTGGTCCGGGACAGATATATTGTGTTCGTGAAGAGCCTTTAATGCTCCAATGGCCATAGAATCACTGGCAACAAAAAATGCTGTAGGCAAATTCCCCCTTTTGATCGCATTTACCATTGCCAGATATCCCCCTGCAGCTGTTCCATTTTCAAGATAGATATTTTTTTCATTTTCCTCTATACAATTTTCTTTAATAAAATTCCGGAATTCATATTCTCTTGCGTCGATCTTTTCCGGATATTCACTGTTACAACCCAGTATTCCGATATATCCTAAATCCCGATGTCCTTTTTTTAGTAAAAAATTCAGAACTTCTCTTGCAGCTTTTGCTAAATCAATAATCACACAATCCAGATGAGGATCTTCCGGTTCTTCATCTATAAAAACAATATTTGAAAACAATCCTGCCAAAGTATTGATTTTCTCTTTGCTAAATCTCCCTACTGCAATGATTCCTGACAGATCCGGATGTTTTTTAGCAAGTTCGTTATAATCTTTCATATTAAAAATTTTCTCTGTAATAATACCCTGTCTGTCACACTCTTTTTCAACCCCCATACGGATAGACAGATAATAAGGGTCCGATAGCTCTACTTCTTCAGAATAACTTGAGAGAATACCTATCCTTACCGGAGTACTTCTCCCATTAGCTTTAGTATTATAAACCTCTGCTTTTTCCTTAGGGGACTTATATTTCATTCTTTCTGCAATCTCTAAAATTCTTTTTCTTGTTTCCTCTGACACGGAAAAAGTAGTGTCGTAATTGATTACTCTTGATACTGTTGTAATGGAAACTCCTGCCTCATTGGCAATATCTTTTAATGTAGCCAAAGCTTCCCCTCCTAAAACATTTAAAACAATATATTTTTACTAAATATTTTACTTTAAGAATCATCAAAGATCAAGTATCTGCTATCTGTGGTTTTGCTGACTTAGGAATAATCCTGATATCGGAAGGCTTTTTATTGTATAGGAAATCCAAAAAGATTTCCTATACAATAAAAAAACTAGGGAATAAACTTCCCTAGCTTCCTGGCTAAACATTTTAATTATTTAGAACCTAAAATATAATTCCAATCGTTTTTAAAATAATTATATCTCAAATCTGGACACTCTTTCTTTTAACCCTTCGATGACCTGGTTTAGCTTTCCTGCCAACATAGACAGGTGCTCTGAAAAACTGGCCTGTTCCTGGCTGGTTGCAGTAACCTCTTCAATAGAGGCTGCGTTTTCTTCAACAATTTTTGCAATATATCCAATGGCTTTTGTAGTCTCTTCTTTTTGGCCTTCTATTTCTATGATGGCTCGATTAATATTTTCTATTTGCTCAATGACTTTTCCCATAGATGCTGCCATCTCTCTAAAATTATTGTCTGTCTCATGGACAATCCTGCTTTGTTCTTCAAAGATCTGATCTGAAGTTTCAACCATGGCTACGGTTTCTTTAACTTCTTGCTGTATTCTGGAAATAATTTGGCTGATCATACCCGTTGCATCTTTTGAATGGAGGGCTAACTTTCTGATTTCATCAGCAACTACTGCAAACCCTTTCCCAGCTGCTCCTGCTCTTGCTGCTTCTATGGCTGCGTTTAAAGCAAGCAAGTTTGTCTGTTCACTGATATCTTCGATCACCTGAATCACTTTAATGATTTCTTTTGCTTCTTCATCCAGCTTTTTAATTTCTTCATTTATGGCTCGGGTGGATTCTACAGCAATCTTTGATTTTTCATTCAATTTCCCCACTGTATGGGCTGCATGATCCCTTGATACTTCTGTTCTGCCGATCATTTCCATGGCCATTTCAATTCTTTTTGTAACCTGATTAATGTTTTTGGCCAGACGTTCCATTAATTCATAGCCATGTTCTGTCTGTTTTGCCTGCTCAGTAGATCCTTGTGCCAGTTCACTGATCGTTGCTGATACCTGAGAAGCCGCTATTGCCGATTTCTCCGATGAAGTTTTCATAACATCTGCATTTTCTTCTACTTGAGCGACTGCATAATTTACTTCATTGATTAAATTCCTGATATTTTCGATCATTTTATTAAAGCTTTGAGCCAACTTACCTATTTCATTTTTGCTATTGATATTGGAGGAGACTGTTAAATCCCCATTCTCTGCTTTTGACATTAACTTCATGATATGTTTTAAAGGTTTGGATATACTAAAAGAAATTAAACTTCCAACCACCACAGATAAAATAATGCACAGGACAACGATCACTACGATCCCTCTTCTTGTACTATTCATTTCTGACATCAAAGAGGCGATTGGTTCTGTTGTAACAGCCTTCCATCCATTGGAAGCTGTCGCAAAACTAATCAAATCACCATTAAGAGTAATATTGCCTGATGACTCTTCCCCGTAAATATAAGTCAGGAACTCATCTTCATTTTTTATACCTAAATTTTCTTGATTCAAATGTCCGATAATGACTTGATTTTCATTTAATATATACACTTGGGCATTTTGGTCTAATTCCATATTTTCCAATACTGAATTGATATATTTACTATTAATGGATATAATAATTAATCCTATCTCCTTCATGGTTTGAGGAGATCTCATGGTTCTTACAAAGTATATATTTTGATAGGAATCATTGAACCCTGTAATCCATGAGGCTTCTTCTTGAGAATTATCTAAAATCTCCTTAAACATGTTGTAATATTCTATCTGCTTATCATAATTCTGACCTTTATATAATATAGAATCCGAACCAGCCCCTATTCTGGTACCATCTTCTTTGTATATGTATATTCCTGATATACCACTATTGGTATTAACTATGGATAATATCGTAGATTCAACTTTATTAATCTCTTGTAATTGATCATAATCCATTACATCTTGTTTCTTTTGCTCGATTATTTTTGTAATCTCTTTATTTGAAATCAGCATCATAGAAGCCCGTTCTACTTCTTCTATTTTATAATCAATATTCAAGATCAACTGATCAATCATCTGTTTTGAATAAAAACCAACTTTACCTTCCACAGTGTTTTCTGCATTATAATACGAAAACATACCTACTACACTTAAGGGTATAATGCTTAGGATCATAAAAGATACAATGAGTTTCTTGGCTATCCCGACATTGCGTATTCTGCCAAGCAAAGATTTAAGCCATTTGTTATACTGTCTCCCCTTTGCAGACTCAAACTTAGGCTTAAAGTTCAGCACTGGCTTCATTGTTTTTTCCATACTTTTCCCCCTCATCAGTAAACATATTAATACTATATTTATAAATAAATATAGCAGGTTCTTATATATTTAGTTTTCAAACCCAAATAATTCTCACCTCTTTTTCTGATTGAACTAGATTATATTCTTTTTTATTTTAAATGCCTTAGTATTTTCCTTTTTTTTAAAAGAGAATTTCAATTCTCCACTCCATAAAAGTAGAGTTTCAAAGTCGTTTTCAGATCGGTCCTCCTTCCACATTCATAATAACAGCTTTACAATACTAAATACTGGTTATAAAAAATATGATCTATATTTATTTAGAATAATGTAGATAATTGTTTCAAATTCTAAATAATTTAAATCATCTTAAAATCTATTTTACTTAAATATTCATTATATTTCAATAACAAACTCTTTAAAGTAAAAAAATTCCATCCTATTATTTTAAAATAGATATGAAGACTTTCTATTTCATAGGAAATCCGGAAGAATTTCCTATACAATAAAAATAGCAGGAATAAAAAATACTTTTTATTCCTGCTTCATCATAAGATCTTTAAAACTTATTATGCAGATAAACATCATCCGGATCGGTACCAACTCTTTCTCCAGTGTTGAGCTCTGCAATTCTTTCCATGTCTTCTTTTGATATTTCAAAATCAAAGATATCCGAATTTTCCTTAATTCTTTCAGGAGTAACAGACTTAGGTATCGTCACCACGCCTGTTTGAAGATCCCATCTAAGTGCAATTTGTGAAATCGTTTTATTGTACTTCTCTGATAGTTCTTTCATAAGAGGAATATCAAAGATTTTTCCCTGCATTAAAGGTCCCCAGGCTTCCAGCTGGATATTATGTTTCTTACAAAATTCCAACAAATCAGTCTGCTGGAGTCGTGGATGATATTCTACCTGGTTAACCATCGGTACAATTTCACAGGATTCCATAAGTTCTTCTAAATGATAAACTTTAAAATTGCTAACACCTATAGCCCTTACTCTTTTTTCCTTATAAAGCTTTTCCAGTGCTCTCCAGGTTTCTTTATTAAGAGGCTTTGGCCAATGAATTAAATATAAATCCAGATAATTTGTATCCAGTCTCTTTAAGGATGCTTCAAAAGCTCTTAAAGTTGAATCATATCCCTGGTCTGAGTTCCAAACTTTACTGGTTAAAAATATTTCCTCTCTTTTTACGCCGCTATTCTTCATGGCTCTTCCTACACTTTCTTCGTTTCCATAAACTGCAGCGGTATCAATATGTCTATATCCCACTTTCAAAGCCTCTAAAACAGAATTTTCTACCTGTCCTTCTTCTGTGATCTTGAATGTCCCAAAACCAAGCCACGGCATTTTAACTCCATTATGTAGAGTTGTTGCACTGTTGATATTCATCACAAAAACTCCTCCTTTGTAACAGTTTTATATTTTAACATCTATTATATATATTATATACAAATTACTTTGTTTCATCATTATTTTTAGTTAAAATTCTTTGAAAAAGAGTTTCGCCTCAAAACTCTAGCGCCGAGTGCGGTCGCCAAAGCCGACAAAATATAACATGCGCAAGTTTTATCCTGCCTGGAATTTTTTGCTATAGGAAATTCTTAAGTATTTCATATACCAAAAAACCTCCAAGCTTTTAGCCTGAAGGTTTTTTATTTTTATTCTTTACTTGCTAAATAAGCATTCATTTTTTCTACTACTTCATCTACATTAAGACCGTGAACCATTCCTGCTTCTTCTAAGGTTTCTCCCTGAGAGGAAGGACATCCAACACAGTGCATTCCTGCTTCCATCAAAATAGGAATAAGATTGCGGTCAACGGCAATGATATCTGCTATAATCATGTCCTTTGTGATCTTAGCTGCCATGATATTTCCTCCTTTATATAAACAATAGGTAATCTGTAACATTTTTATTATAGCCCAATAATAGGATATAATGCAATAACCAAAATATGTGTCGGCTCTCTCTACATTTGGGCCGCATTCATAAGCTTTGGAACCACTTGCTTCTTTCTTGATAATACACCTGGTAAGAATATGCTGTCTTCTTTACTATTTAGACCAAATGCCCGTGTCACCAATTCTTTTCCCGAACCTATCGCGATCAGTTCTGTTCCGCCTAGTAACAGATCTGTTACCATTAAAAGCACCAAATCATAATTTTGCGTTTCGCAAAGCTTATACATCATAGCTTTTATATCTGGAATTAAATTAAACAAGCCCTTAAAGTCAGCCGTATTAATTTGGGAAATGGCCACATTGTATTTACCGAATACAAATTTTTTCATATCGGTATAGTAAAGTTGTTCTGCAGTCTTTCCTTCTAAGGAAGTACCGGCAACAATAAGGGACATACCGTACTTTTCTATATCTACACCGGCAAGTTTAGCGAGGTACTCAGCTTGTTTTTTATCTTCCTCCATACAGGTTGGAGACTTAAAGATCAGAGTATCAGACAGGATCGCACTTAGCATAAGTCCTGCCATCTGAGGGGTTGGCTCTATATGATTTTCCCGATACATTTTTGAAACGATTGTAGCAGTACATCCTACCGGTTCTGCCCTAAAGTACAAAGGCGCCATAGTATGGATATCTGCGACTCTGTGGTGATCGATGATTTCTAATATCGTAGCCTTTTCCAAACCTTTTATGGATTGCCCTTTTTCATTATGGTCCACCAAGATGACATGTTTTCTGTTAAAGTCGATCAAATGCCTTCTTGAGACTATCCCCTTCACTTTTCCTTTGGCATCTACAACAGGAAAACTTCTATGGGTGGAGCTTTGCATAATCTCTTTAATTTCATCTACATAATCATCCATCTGAAAATACACCAGATTATGCTTTCGCATAATGGCAGATACAGGGATACTCTGATTGATTAATTTTATTGTTTTAAAAAAACTGTGAGGCACCTTGACTACTGCACAGCTTAAGTCTTCTCCAAGATCAAGGGATAGGTTAAAATCTTTATCCCCAGCTACAATAATACATCCTGCCCCGGCATTTTTTACTTTTTCCTGTATATCTTTATCACAGCCTATAATTAAAATATCGCCTCTAGAAAGCTTTTGACCTTTTAATAAAGTAGAATCCGTATAAATACTTCCTTCTACATATTCATAAGGGTATCTCCCTCCTAAAATTTCTCCGTCCAAAACCTTAATGAGATTAGAAAATCTGGTTTTATTATTCTTTATTGCCATCTCGTCCGAAAATTCCATATAAGATGCCGCAATATCTTTAAGAGATACAATCCCATTCAATCGGTCTTCTTCGTCCACTACAGGAATCATATTTCTTTCTACTTTTTTCATCAAATCCCATACGGATTTAATTGAATCATCTCTATGTACTACATAGGGCTTATAGAAATTTAAGTCTGCTACCTGAGGTTCTACATCAGAAAGCAGGGGCGGTGGAGCTGCTTTAAAAAAATTTAAAGCAAATTCAGTTTCTTTATTAATATTCCCTAAGCGAACCGCTTGAACATTTCTAAAACCCAGCTCCCGTTTTAAATGGGCGTAGGCAATGGCTGAGCAAATAGAGTCGGTATCTGGATTTTGATGTCCGAAAATGAAAATCGGTTTATCCACATCATTCACCGTCCCATCATTCTCCTGTATATATTGACTTGATATGTATATACGTCCGAACGATAATAAGATGTTTCATAAAATAATTTTATATCTTCTTCTGTTCTTGTAACCCCTTCTATCTTTAGCAAAGGAATGGCTTTACCAGACTCAAAAATTTTCATCATCATTTTGTCGGAAATCAGCGCTTCAATGGTTAAAAAAGTTGATTCAATATTATGGTTATAATTCTCTTTTAAGATCTTGTATAACGAAAGCGTTCCCAAATCATACTGATCTAACCCTTCACAATATTTTGTGGGTATGTAAACGGTCTCAAGAGCAGCAGGTATGGAATCTGCAAAACGCAGGCGCTTGATTTTATAAAAGGTCTGTTCTTCTTTCTCATCCAACATCTTGCTGATATTTTTTAGATTTCGTACCACTGAAAATTCCAAAACTTTGGTAGTTGGCGTATAACCCTGAGCTTTTAGGGTCTCTGTAAAACTCATCATATTTTCTTGTAAAAAACGAGGAGAGGATACAAAAGTTCCTCTTCCCTTTTCTCTATATAATTTCCCTTCTTTAACCAATTCATTGATGGCTTGTCGTGTAGTCATCCGGCTAATGCCATAGGTTTCACTTAATTGCCTTTCTGAAGGGATCATTTGATTCGGCTGAAAAATGCCTTCTTCTATTTGCTTTTCTATGATGGTTTTTAACTGTATATAATAAGGCAGAGGATTACTCTTATCAATTTTCAAACTATCACCTCCATTTCTCATTATTCTAACATTCCCTTATACAAGATTCAAACAGTTTTTATACTTAAACCTGCATTAAATAATGAAAGATTTCCTGGCAGACATCTTCTTTTTCTTCCCCGTCAAATATAAAGTGATTCGCATTTCTATAGTATATTTTCTTTTTCCATGGAGAAGCCGAGCGGCAAAAAAGATAATCGGCACTCTTCCATCGGACAGCTTCATCTTTTAATCCCTGAATAACAAGAAGAGGCGTTTTGATCTTTTCTACTAAAGGGATGCATTCACTAAGCCCCAAACTTAAGTGAATAGCTCCCCAAAAAGGTGTCTCATTAATCACGCGATAATAGTATTTTAGAGGATCATAACTTCTTTTTCGAATACATCTTTTAATATTCCCCAGGACCTTCCTAATATCTGCACAATAGATTGGTGTATTCACCGTCGCCAGTACATCTGCACCATAATTACAAGTAAGATAAAGTGCAACCAGCCCTCCCATGGAAAAACCAATGATTGCAACTCTTTTAAAGTTTTGCTTTAAATGTATGAATTCTTTTTCTGCATTGGAGATCCAGTCTCTCCATGTGGTTGTATTCCATTCTTTTTTAGTCCCTTTTATTCCTGCTAAAGTGGGAGATATGGTATAAATTCCCCTATCTTTTAAATAATCTGACAATATTTTAACATCTTTGGAGCAACTGTTAAATCCATGAAGTACAAGGACTGCCATATCATTTGCTTTAATCATTATATGTCCTCCACAGCAAGTATCATATATTTTTAATTTAGTTTTTCCCCAGTTTCCGCCTTAATTCAAACCAGCTTTTTACACTATTTGATGGAAATATTGACCATATTGTTAATGATTTATCATTTATATTTTTCATATTTTTTATCCTTTTTATCTTATTAAAAATAATTATCATTTGTATTGTTTTCTCATTATTTTATCTTTTAGAATAATTGTCTTTTTAAGCGGATTTTAAAATAATTAATAACAATTATTATTCAAAAATCTATTGACGTGTATACAGTATTCATATATAATAGAATCAAACAATAAATTAATATTGTAACTGTGTTAAAAAAATAACACTTAATTGTATAAATAAAAAAGGAGGATGCCTTATGTTTGAACAATGGAAAGGTTTTAGCGAAGGTAACTGGACTAAAGAAATAGATGTCAGAGATTTTATTCAAAGAAATTACACCCCTTATGAAGGAGACGACTCCTTCCTTGCAGGACCAACTGAAAGAACTAAAAAGCTTTGGGATGAAGTTATGGAATTAACCAAAGTAGAAAGGGAAAAAGGAATCTTAGATGTTGAAACAAAGATCCCTTCAAGCATTACTTCCCACGGCCCTGGATATCTTGACAAAGATTTAGAGCAAATTGTAGGTTTTCAAACAGATAAACCTTTAAAAAGAGGTATTATGCCCTTTGGCGGAATCCGTGTCGTAGAAAAAGCATTGGATGCTTATGGCTATGAACTGGACCCAATAACCCGTGAAATATTTAAGAAATATAGAAAAACTCATAATGATGGAGTGTTTGATGCTTATACAGAAGAAATGAGAAAAGCAAGACACACTGGAATTATCACTGGTCTTCCAGATGCCTATGGCAGAGGCCGTATCATAGGAGACTATAGAAGAGTGGCTTTATATGGTGTTGACAGACTTATAGAAGAAAAGCAAAAAGAAAAGAAAGAACTCGAAGTAGAATATATGGAAAGCCCAATCATTCGCCTTCGTGAAGAAATCTCCGAGCAAATAAGAGCTCTTCAGGATTTAAAAGAAATGGCAAAGAATTATGGCTTTGATATAAGCAAGCCTGCATCTAATGCAAAAGAAGCAATCCAATGGACATATTTTGCATATTTAGGTGCTGTTAAGGAACAAGACGGTGCTGCCATGTCTTTGGGCCGCGTATCTACTTTCTTTGATATATATATTGAAAGAGACATGAAAGAAGGCATTTTAACAGAAGAACAAGCCCAAGAATTAATCGATCATTTCGTTATGAAATTAAGAATGGTTCGCTTCCTCAGAACACCATCTTATAATGAATTGTTCTCAGGAGACCCAACCTGGGTAACAGAATCCATCGGAGGTATGGGCGAAGACGGGAGAACCTTAGTAACAAAAAACAGTTTCCGTATTCTTCATACATTAAATAATTTAGGCCCTGCGCCAGAACCAAACTTAACCGTTCTATGGTCTGAAAGATTGCCTGAAAGCTTTAAAAGATTCTGCGCTAAGGTATCTATTGACACCAGTTCCATCCAATATGAAAATGACGACATCATGAGAAGATGGTACGGCGACGACTACGGAATTGCTTGCTGTGTATCTCCTATGAGAATTGGTAAACAAATGCAATTCTTTGGTGCCCGTGCAAACCTTGCAAAAGCCCTGTTATATGCAATCAATGGCGGTAGGGATGAAAAGAGCGGAGAACAAGTTACTCCTCAATTTGCACCTATTACTTCTGACTATCTTGATTATGATGAAGTCATGGAAAAATTCGATCAAATGATGGATTGGTTATCTCAAGTTTACATCAACACCCTCAATATCATCCACTATATGCATGACAAATACGCCTATGAAAAACTCCAAATGGCGCTTCATGATAAAGACATCCTCCGTACTTCCGCTTGCGGTATTGCAGGATTATCTGTTGTAGCCGATTCCTTATCTGCTATCAAATACAGCAAAGTAAAAGTTATAAGAAATGAACAAGGCTTAGCAGTTGACTACGAAATAGAAGGTGAATATCCTGCATTCGGAAATAACGATGAAAGAGTGGACTCCATTGCTATTGAAATCGTAGAAAGATTCATGAACAAATTAAGAAGACATAAAACTTACCGTGATTCTGTTCCGACATTATCCATCTTGACCATTACATCCAATGTGGTATACGGTAAGAAAACAGGAAATACGCCTGACGGAAGAAAAGCCGGCGAACCTTTTGCCCCAGGTGCTAACCCAATGCACGGAAGAGATAAAAAAGGTGCTATCGCATCTATGGCATCCGTTGCAAAACTTCCTTATCAACATGCACAAGACGGTATCTCTTATACCTTCTCCATCGTTCCTAAAGCTTTAGGAAAGTCCGAAGACGAAAGAGTATCTAACCTGGTGGGTATGCTGGATGGATATTTCCATGATGAAGGACATCACATCAATGTAAACGTCATTGACAGAGAGACTTTACTCGATGCAATGGATCATCCTGAAAAATATCCTCAATTAACCATTCGTGTTTCTGGATATGCTGTTAACTTTATCAAACTTACAAGAGAACAACAATTAGATGTTATTAATAGAACTTTCCACGAAAGATTCTAAGTAAATATGTTATAATAAGAGAAAAAACATTAGTTTCTTCTCTTTTATCCTAAAGGAAAGGAGCCTTGTTATGAGTATAACTGGAAGAATTCATTCGATTGAAACTTGTGGAACCGTAGATGGTCCCGGCATTCGATTTGTGGTGTTTACACAAGGCTGTCCTCTTAGATGCCAGTACTGTCACAATCCTGATACCTGGAATATTGCGCACGGAGAAGAAACTACTGTTGAAAAGCTTATAAAGGAAATAGAAAAATATAAGTCTTATATGAAATTTTCTGGTGGTGGTGTTACTTTAACCGGAGGTGAACCTCTTATGCAGCCTAAGTTTACAGCTGAGCTGTTTCGTCAGTGTAAAGAAAGAGGCATTCACACAGCCCTGGACACCTCCGGATATATCCCCCTGGAACATGCAAAAGAAGTCCTGGAATATACAGATTTAGTCTTGCTGGATATTAAATCCTTTGACCCGAATATATATAAGGATCTTACTGGTGTTTCCAATGAACCAACGTTAAAGTTGGCAAAATATCTTTCAGATATTAATAAACCGATGTGGGTACGTTTTGTCCTTGTTCCTAATCTGACAGATGACCCGGAAAATATAGAAGGCTTAGCTTCTTTTCTCTCAACCCTTAATAATATTGAAAAAGTTGAACTCCTCCCCTTTCATAAAATGGGTGAGTACAAGTGGGAGCAACTGGGCTACCCCTATCGTTTAAAAAACACTCCCCCTCCTTCAGAAGAATCCATTAAAAATGCCAAAGCGATCTTTGAAAGATATGGATTAAAAGTATAAAAATATAAGCCGCAGAAAATCTGCGGCTTTTGCTTTTACATAGCAACCGTATTTGTGTTATCACCAAATCCCTCAATAGGATCTGCATTTCTTAAAGTAAATAAGTAAATTGGGCACATGAATATAAATATAATACTTAGAATCAACATTCCAACGGCTTTATCTCCTCTATATTTTTTATAGAGATTATAAATGGATGCAAAGTTTAAGATCACATAAACTATCGAAATAAGAAAACCTATAAAGGGTATCCCTCCCAGCACTATACTTGCTGCACATACCACAGGAAGAACAACTTCCAATTTGTTGATTTCCTGATTAAATAACTTAATCTTTCCAACTAGTTTTCCCATTATGTACATATCAGCTACAGGAATCCATGCAAGCCAGGAATTTTCAATCCCTGCCTTCTTTGCCATACCAAATAGTCCAATAGATTTCAGAACATAAAGTACGATAAAAATAACAGCAAATACTAAAACAAAAGCAAGACCTAATCCTAAAATTAATTCCCAGCGATCCATCACGCTACCTCCTTAATATGTATTAAAATTCATATAATTTATTATACATTGAAACAAGCTATCAAATCAATATTTTTTAAATTTTTATAACATTTTACCAACTATGTAATAAATCTTTCAATTTTATTTTTCCTGTGTTAATATAAAAAAGCATTATAATCTGGTTTAAATTTCAATAAGAGGGGTACAAAAAATGAAAATACGACTTGCATCTTCTCTCACTCGAGATAGTATTGTGGACGGCCCCGGGCTTAGAACAGTCCTTTGGACCCAGGGGTGTAAACATCATTGCATAGGATGCCACAATCCAGGAACCCATCCCCTGGACGGTGGATTCGAAACTTCTACAGAAGAGATCATGGAAACCTTAAAAACATTAAAACTCCAAAAAGGCATCACCTTTTCCGGCGGAGAGCCTTTCTTGCAGCCGGAGGCCTGTGCAGAAATCGCCAGATTCTGTCATAGCTTAAATTGGGATGTATGGGTTTACACCGGTTATACCTATGAAGAAATACTAGCAAATAACAACTCCTTGTGGAATGAGTTTTTGGAAGAAATTGACGTACTGATCGATGGTCCCTTTATCTTAGAAAAAAAAGATTTCACCTTATTGTACAGAGGATCATCGAATCAAAGAATCATTGATGTCAATCTTTCTAAAAAGAATAATAAAATAGTATTTTGGGAACAATAAGAATTTAACATTTTACTTGTAAACTTAACGCAATTAGTATACAATATGCTTGTATCGAATATTCTGAGGAGGTGTAATTATGGCTTATGTAATAAATGACGAATGTATCAGCTGCGGAGCTTGTGAGCCAGAATGTCCTGTTTCCTGTATTTCTGAAGGAGATGGAAAATACGAAATCAATGCAGATGAATGTATTGAATGTGGTGCTTGTGCAGACGCTTGTCCTGTAAATGCTCCAAACCCAGCCTAAAATCAAAAAATCGCCCTGATGGGCGATTTTTTTATCTTCCAAAAATATGCTTATACCATGGAATCTTTCTGCTGGCTGCAACCGCTGTTTCTTTTCTCATATTCTGAACTTCCCTTAAAACTTCATCTAACCTTTTGTATCGTTCTTTATCCCTTGCTTCATATTCTTTTTCTAAAAATTTAATCTGAGTCAACATTTCTTCCTTTAAGTCCTGCTTTAACTCTTCTTTGATCTCTTTTCTTAATATATGATTATGTTCAACCAAAGCCTCTTTGAATAAATTTTTCATCATCATCTGAAACTGTTTAACCTTTTCATCATTAGGATTGGTTATATCTACTTCATTTCCATGGCTTAATTTCAGTGCATAATCTTCATTTTCATCCATACTGGAAATTGCAGCTTTAATAGCTCTAAGCTGAAGTCCCTGCTCTTTAAAGTGCTTAATGTTTTCAAAGATCCTGATTTCTTGATCCGTATAATATCTATGCCCCATTTCGTTCCTTGGAATCTCCAGGTTAAGTTCTTCTTCCCAGTACCGAAGTACATGTGTTTCTAAATTGAGTATTTCAGATGCCTCTGAAATACTGTATCTTTTTTCTTCCATAGTTTCACCCCATTATCAAAAATTTCCAGTTATGCTCGTAGTATACCATAAATTTACATTAAATCAATAAAAAAATGCTAAAAATTTACTTTAAGGGCTAATATTGATAAAAGTTGAAGACGAAAAAATAAAAACCTTCCTGGCTCATGCTAAAGTAAAACATGAATCGGGAAGGTTTTTATTAACTGCTGTTTTATGAGTGATTTAGGAATTTGCATTCCCACTTTCGACTTCGTTTATAAGTTTTTCAGCACTGTTGATGAATTCGTAAGCTCTGTCAATAACTGTTTTTATGTTGTCCATAACTTCAGGTGTGAGGTTTTTGGGATCAGCAAAATATCCGTCAATTTCTGTAATTCCTTCGGAAATCTCATTCATAACTATAACAAGTTCTTCAATCTCTAAAAGCTCAGGACTTGTATTCACCTTGTCAACAACCTCATTATATGCGTCTATCATCGCTGAAAATTCCTGTGCAAGGGCTTGTTGTTCCTCGGTATATTCCACTTCTGTGCTTTCTTGTGTAGTATCTTGCGCAGCTTCTTGTTTATTCTCCTGTGCACTTCCTTGTGAACTGGTTGATGAAGTGGACGCTTTTTCTCCACCACAGGCAACAAGATTCAGTGTCATCATAAGTGTTAACATACTACAAGTAATTTTTTCATTTTAAATCCTCCTCTTTCTAGTCAACGTATGTAATAACGCACCGCCCGTTAAGTATATCAGGCATTTTTTTTTAACCGTCTTTTGCATGAATGACGATTTTTTTGACATGAAATACTTTTTTACATGAAACATAGTATCGTCTGTCAAATTATTATGTTAAAATAATAGTGAAGAAACGGAGGAATTTTAATGATACAAATTGCAGTCTGCGACGACAATATTGACGAACTATCCCACATTGTTCAACTGATCAACCTATATAAAGTATCCAAAAACTTCAGCTGCAAATGTACCATCTTTCATAATGGATTTGAGCTCATTTCGGTTTTAGAAAAAGGAAAGAGATTCGATATATACTGTCTGGATATTATTATGCCGGGGTTGACGGGCATTGATGTGGCAAAGGAAATCCGTAAGTTTGACAAAACCACACCCCTTCTGTTCTTTACCTCCTCCGCTGAATTTGCCTTAGAAAGTTATTCTGTAAAAGCTGTCAATTATGTACTAAAGCCTATTACAAAAGAAAAATTCTTCCTCACCCTGGATGAAGTCTTAGAGAAAATAAACGCAGATCAAGAAGAAGATGCCATTATTGTAAAAAGCAATGAAGGCATTCAAAGAATCCTCATTTCTAATTTAGCTTTTGTCGAGGTGATTGGCAGAAATGTTTTGTATCATCTTTACTTCGGAAAAATCATCCAATGTACAGAATCTTTCTCCTCTGTCTGCGACAAGCTTATGAAATATGGGTGCTTTATCAGACCGCATCGCTCCTACATTGTGAACATGCAGTTTATAGACACCATCGAAAACCATCAGATCACCCTGCAGAATCTTGCCATTATACCTGTTGCCCAGAGAAAGATTAGAGAAATTAAGCAACAATATCTAAATTATCAGATGGAGGAGCAATAAAAGAATGATAGAAACTGTCATTGAGTTTTCTCGCTATTATATCGCCCTTCTGTTCGGAACGGGCATAGCAGCCCTTTTTACCGGAATGCCACACACAAGGAAAAACTATCTGGTTTATGGAATCTTTACCATCATCATATTTCTTTTACAACTTCTTTCCTTATGGACATGGGGCATGGAGATCACGTTTAAACTCTATCCACTCATCACCCATCTTCCAATGGTTATATTTATTGTATTTTATTTAAAACAATCATGGCTAATAGCTATTACCAGTATGTGTCTTTCTTTTCTGTGCTACCAGTTTCCCCGATACGTTGGCACTGTTTTAGGAGCCACTTTTGGCTGGGTTACTATGAACCACATTGGTTATATTGTCACAGCCATTCTGATGTACTACTTTCTACAGAAATATGCCGTAAAATCTGTTCGGCATCTGTTGGAACGGTCTAATAAGTCCTGCCTGCTGTTTGGTGCAATGCCCACTTTTTATTATGTTTTTGAGCATACTTCCACAGTATATACAGATTTTATGTACAGCGGAACCCGGGCGGCTGTACAGTTTATGCCCTTTGTGACGTCCGCATTCTATATAGTTTTTGTTCTTTTGTATTATGACGAAACTCAAAAACAAGCAAGAATTCAAAGAGAGCGAGACATGCTGGCCACACAGTTTAAGCAGGCTCAAACCGAATTTGCTTCTCTAAAACAAATTCAGCAGACTGCTGCAGCCTACAGACACGATATGCGCCACCATTTCTCCCTTTTACAGTGGTTGGCATCCGAAGGACTTGTAGATGAAATCATAGAATACCTAAAGACTGCCCAGTCCGATGTCGATGCCATCACTCCCATACGTTTTTGTGAAAATGAGACTGTCAATCTGATTTTGTCCTCTTTTGCTTTCAAGGCAAAGGAAGCAAGCATCCATTTAAGCATAGATGCAAGATTGCCTGATGCCCTTCCCTTTAGCGATACCGAGCTTTGTTCACTTTTGTCCAATGCTTTGGAAAACGCCATACATGCCTGCGAGCAAATATCAGAAAGCAGTAAACGATCTATCAAACTCCGCATGTATTCCAAAAGCAATAAATTGTGCATTGACATCCGAAACAGCTATCAATCAGAACCGATTTTTTCTGGGGATCTGCCGATATCCAAAGAGCAGGGACATGGTTATGGTACAAAGAGCATGGCCCATATTATAAAAAAGCATAGCGGTGTCTTTCTGTTTACGACCAAAAAGGGTTGGTTTATCTTTCAGGCGACCATATAAATCGATATGATAACAAAAAATCCAGTTCTTCACCAAAAGAAGAACTGGATTTTTATGTATTTTCTTAATTGGCTTTTTGCATATTGGCAAACTTCGTATACTGACCTAACCAAACCAGATCTACGGTCCCTGTCGGGCCGTTTCTTTGTTTTGCTATGATGACTTCTGCCTGGTTTTTCTTTTCTGTATCCGGATGGTAATACTCATCCCTATATAAAAACATTACCACGTCGGCATCCTGCTCTATAGCTCCGGATTCTCTTAAATCTGAAAGCATCGGTCTATGGTCTGCCCTTGTTTCACAGGCTCGGCTAAGCTGGGAAAGGGCAATAACAGGAGCTTCCATTTCTCTTGCCAGAGCCTTTAAGGATCTGGAGATTTCAGATATTTCCTGCTGTCTGGAATCAGACTTTCCACTTCCACTCATAAGTTGCAGATAGTCGATTAAAATAAGGCCAAGGCCTTTCTCAAGTTTTAATCTCCTGCATTTTGCCCTCATCTCCATAACAGAAATACCAGGTGTATCGTCAATATAAATAGGTGCTTCTGCAAGAGTACCCATAGCTCTCGCTATTTTTACCCAATCTTCCTGGTTCATAGCACCGGTTCGAAGTTTCTGTGCATCGATCATCGCTTCAGCGCAAAGCATACGATTAACCAACTGCTCTTTTGACATTTCCAGACTAAAGATGGCAATGGGTACTTTTTCCCGTACCGCTGCATATTGGGCAATATTCAGGGCAAACGCCGTCTTTCCCATGGAAGGCCTTGCAGCCACTAAAATCAAATCCGAAGGCTGAAGACCTGCAGTTTTATAGTCTAAATCGATAAAACCAGTGGAAAGTCCTGTTACCTTCCCTTGATTTTTATATATTTCTTCTATTTTTTCAAAGGCAGATAAAAGCACTTCTCTCATAGGAGAAAAATCTTCTGTATGCTTATTTTGCAAAATGTGAAAAATGCTTTGCTCTGCTTGGTTTAAAATCGTATTCACATCTTCCTTAGCTTCATAACTAAGCCCCATAATATCCTGGCTTGCTTTAATCAATCTTCTTAAAATTGATTTGCTCTCAACAATTTTGGCATATTGCTTAATATGAGCTGATGTAGGAACACTGGAAGCTAATTCTGATAAGTACGCAATACCCCCTATTTGCTCTAACAATCCTTTTTCCTCAAGGCGGCTTTTAAGGGTAACCAAGTCAACCGGAGCGCCTTGATTAAAAAGCTCAATACAAGTTTCAAAAATCATCTTATGATCGGGTCTGTAGAAATCATCTCCTCTTAAAATCTCTGCTGCAGATGCGATGGCTTCCCGATCAAGAATCATGGATCCCAATACAGATTGTTCAGCTTCAATATTATGAGGGGGAATTCTCTGCAATCTTGATTCCTCCATAATTAGCCCCCTTTTATTTTTCTATGCTTCAGTTACTTTAACCGTTAACTCTGCTGTAACCTGCGGATGAAGTTTGACTGGAACCATATGATTGCCCAAACTTCTAATGGGTTCATCCAGTTGAATCTTTTTCTTGTCTAAAGATAAATTAAATTGCTTTTTGGCGGCTTCAACAATTTCCTTAGCTGTCACAGAACCAAAGAGCCTTCCGCCTTCTCCTGCCTTGACACTGACTGTCACAATCTTATCTTTTAATTCCTCTTTGAGTTGCTGTGCTGCAGCAAGTTCCTCCTGTTTTTTCTTATCTTCTGCTTTCTTTTTCAAATTCAAATCATTTAAAGACGTTTTGGTTGCTTCTACTGCTAATCCCTGAGGAATTAGATAATTTCTTGCATAACCATCGCTGACATTTATAACATCACCTTTTTTACCATGTTTTTTTACATCCTGAGTTAATATAACTTTCATCTTCTTTCCGCTCCTTCCTCTAAGTATTCATCTATAGCTTCTATTAATTGATCGTATACTTCATCAATAGGGACTTCGCTAAACTGGGCTCCTGCCATAGTCTGATGGCCTCCGCCCCCTAACTTTTCCATGATGAGTTGCACATTAATATCTCCTAAAGATCTTGCACTAATCATAACATCATTTTTTATAGAACACATCACAAAGGATGCTTTAATCCCTGAGATATTTAATAATTCATCTGCCGCCTGAGCTGCGATCACAGCTCCATTTTTAAGATCAGAAGGCGCAATAGAAATCGCCATATTCTTCCTATAAATGCGTGCATCCTTAACCGCAGCTGCCCTTGCCTGATATGATTCCATATCGTTTTGAAACAGCATGCGAACTCTCGTACTGTCAGCCCCATTTCTTCTTAAAAATGCAGCAGCCTCAAAGGTTCTTACCCCTGTTTTAAATACAAAGTTCTTGGTATCAATAGTAATTCCTGCAAGAAGAATATCTGCTTCTATTGGCTTTAGTTTAACCTTATCTACGATGTATTGTAAGATTTCAGCAATCATTTCGCAAGTGGAAGATATAAAAGGTTCTAAATAAGTCAATACAGCATTATCAATAAACTCTGCACTTCTTCTATGATGATCAAATACTACAATATTTTTACTTAATTCCAAAAGCTCAGGGCACTCTGTATAACTCGGTCTATGAACATCTACAACCACTACAAGGGTTTTTTCTCCCGTATGCCCTATGGCTTCAATACTGTTTAAAAAAATCTTTTCTTCATATTCTCCAGATTCTAAGATTTTGTCATATACTGTTTTAATCGCACTGGTAGGTTCGTTTAATACAATATAAGCTTTTTTACCTAATAACTGAGCTGCCCGATAAACACCTATGGCTGCTCCGAGGCAATCCACATCAGGATTTTTATGCCCCATAATCAGAACTTCATCCGACTCTTCAATAATCTCTCGGAATGCATAAGCCTTCATTCTTGCCTTTACCCGGGTACTTTTTTCAACTTCCTTGGTTTTTCCCCCGTAGAAAGAATATTTGTCAACATTTTTAATAACCGCCTGATCTCCGCCTCTTCCCAAAGCTAAATCAATGGCTGCTTTTGCATACTCCATAGACTGAGGCAAATTTTTCCCATTCACCCCAATCCCTATGCTTAATGTCACAGGAAGCTCATTGCCTATATGGATCTGCCTTATTTCATCCAGGATCTCAAATTTCTTCTGTCTGAACTTTTCTAAATGCTCATTGTAAAAAAGCATAAGATACTGGTCTTTTTCTAACTTTTTAACGATACCTTCACCCTGCTGCGCCCAGGAATTTAACTTTCTGTCAATCAAGGCAATCAGTAAAGGCCTTCTGACGTCTTCTACACTTTGCATGACCTCTTCATAATTATCTATAAAAATTAGTCCTATAGATACTTTTTGCTTTAAATTTTCTTCTTTTAAAATCATATTGTGCGTATTGTCAATAAAGTAAAGTCCATACATAGTCCGCTGGCTGCCACTGGCTTGTGACAAATACACCCGATCGATATATACATTATAGTGCCTGTTGTCTACAGTGATTGTTTTTGTAACCTGTTCTTTTCCTTTTGGAAACTGATCGGCAGTAATATCCAGAAAAAGATTTTGAATGTTTTTATTCACTAAATTCTTTGCTTTTATGACTTCTTCTATCCTGGGATTATACCATTTGATCCATCCATGGGCGTCAACCATAATAAATGGAAAAGGAAAATAAGACAGCACATCTTTATGAATGGAATGGAAATCATAGTCTTTATTTAGAGTCCTTTCTTCCAGCTGACTTCCTTTCTTCCCCCATAAAAGAGTAAAGATCAATAACGCCACACAAAGCAACATTGCAACAAACCCTATAACTGGCTCATAAAATAGAAAGATTACTCCAAAAACAAACAAAATCAATATATAGAAATGAGGCTGCAGAAAAACTCTATTTATAAATGTTTTGTAATGACTTTTATTCATGGTTTAGCCTCCACACATACATCTATACAACCTTACTATAGGAATCTTTCTGTTTTCCTGAAATTAAATATGCCTTCCAAGAATCCAAGGATTACAAATAAGAAAGGACTTACAATGATGCTTAAGAAACTTAAGATGCCCATAAATGCCTTAAATCTAGCACCGGCCTTAGCATTTTTAATCACGTGGATCGTAAATAAAACACCAACAATAAACATAAAAACAGCAAATATAATCAGAACATTATCCATAGCCATGGCTAGCCTTGGATATAATCTGTCATCCATATCATTTCGAATAAGCCAGGTTAAACCCAAAAGACCTACAGTTAAAGGGGTAAATCCAATATTCGTTATGTCTTTAATTTTAGGAGACTCCCATTTTAGAGCTTTTAAAATAAGCTTTGTAAATAAGACTTGAACAATTGAAGATAAAAAGCCACCAATAAAAATGAAAGCTGGGAACAGATATCGTATTAAGAAAAAAGATTGCTTTATTGCCAATCTGTAAAGCGAATAATTCTCCGCAAATTTTACAGGGTCTTCCTTTAAAAGATATAAAGAAGTAGTCCCTGTTCCCTGCAAATTATTTAATAACAGCTCGTACTGCTTAGACAGTTGACTAAGATACTGATTTTCAACAAAATTGGTAAATGAATAGAACTGTGATATAATGCCTACTTTATAGGCAAAGTTCCATATGATCAGCAATCCAATCCATCCGGATAAGTACGCAATAGAAAGCATAATAATATTTTTAGGGAGATTTTTTTGCTTATGATAATAAATACCGCATACAAAAGACGGCATTAAAAGAAGTAATATGAGCATAATCGCAGCTCTTGGACTAACTGTAAATATTAATACAGACAACACAACCATCGGCATTACAAAAGAAGACATCTGCGTCCCTTTTTTGTATACATACAGGCTATAGGGTACACCAAAAAAACATGCAAGAATATATAAAACGGGAAGAGAATATCCCAGTACACCAACACCCGTATAAAATAATCCCATAGCTAAAAGCCATAGAATATCTTTTATTGAAAATTTCATTTCATGACCTCCTGTTTTTCTCATACGCTCCATCCAGATGTCTAAGTAAAGCTGTCAAATCAGCAAACCATTCTTGCTCATCAGTATTTTCTAAAATACCTACTTTTAATTTGTTACGAATCTTCATATCTAATGTATTATATGGTATTCCTAATCTTTTTGCGAGTAGATAAGTAAGAATAATGATATTGGCTAATAAGTCTCCTCTGTCCTGGTAACTTTGATTCCCATAATCAAGCATTCCTGAAAACAGATTTGCTACATCTGAAAGAAGTTGTGCCTTTAACTTTTCGATAATTTTTAAAGAGCGTGTAATATCGAACTCTTTATCGTGCATCGCCATAATACCACCCCATTCTCCCATTGAAACCGTCTTTTAATTATATCATTCTTTCGTTTTAATGAAAAGTCTATTCAATAATCTCATAGGACCCTAATAATTTGTAAAATGAAGTTTTTCTCTGTACCATCATAAGCGCATTTTTCATATCCTCTTCCAAAATATGTCCCTCTAAGTCAACAAAAAATACGTATTCACCCAGTCTTGTTTTAGAAGGCCTGGATAAGATTTTAGTCATGTTGACATCCCATAGAGAAAAAATATTTAAAACTCTATAGAGTTCCCCAGGCTTATTCTCCGTGGAAAATACAAGGCTGGTTTTGCATTTTGCACCCCTTTTGCCCTCTTCTTTTCCTAATACTACGAATCTGGTTTCATTATGTTTGTTATCCTGAATATCGGAATCCAGAACAGAAAGTCCATATTTCTTTGCTGCAAGCAAAGTTCCTACTGCTGCCCTGGGAGCCTTATTGGCTGCAACTTCCCTTACTGCTTCGGCAGTTGAACTGGTAAATACGATCTCAGCTTTTGGAACATGAGTATGTAAATAGTTTCTACATTGGGCAATGGCCTGAGGATGGGATAAAACTGCTTTAATTTCACCAAAACCGAATTCTTCAAATCCAATAAAATAATGTCTTACAGGTATTACAATTTCCGCCTGTATTTTTAAATTGACTTCAAAGGCCAGCATATCCACAGTTGTATTGACAGCCCCTTCGATGGAATTTTCAATAGGAACAACGCCTTTTGAAACTTCTCCTTTGTCTACAGCCTGTAATAAATCCTGAATCGTTGGAAAAGGAATTAACTGATATTCATTTATATTGTTAAAATACGCATAAGCCGCCTGCTCCGAAAAAGTTCCGCTTGGTCCTAAATATCCTGCAAGTAACATAGCTTCCCCACTTTCTTTAGAAGTATAAGCTCTTTTATTCTATCACATACATTTTTTTAAATCTATGGCATTTATGCTTAATCTGTGCTATACTACTGTTGATATATATTTCTAAATAAAGGAGGCACTGGAAAATGGACTTTAAAATTACCCATAAATTAAATGAATCGGATCATCAATGGCATATCTCTATTGAAGGTGAGATTGATATCTATAATTCTGAACAATTAAAAGGAAAATTATATGAGCTCCTTGAAGAAAAACAAGCGGATTTATATATCGACTGCAGTAATTTAGAATATATTGACAGCACCGGATTAGGCTCATTGGTATCTGTTCTTAAAAAAGTTAAGCAGTTTAATGGAAATATTCATTTATCTCAGCTCAAGCCTAATGTAGCAAAAATCTTTAAAATCACTGACTTAAACAAAGTATTTATGATAGAAGGTGCTGCCCATGAATAATCCTAAAAATCCATCCGCCAACCAAGATGTTATTGAACTGGGACTCCCCTTAAATCCTGCCTATGTCTCTGCTGCAAGACTCACTGCCTCTTCCATTGCAAACCGCATGGGATTTGACATTGAAGATATTGAAGATATTAAAGCAGCTGTATCAGAAGCTTGTACATATTTAATCAAACAGTATCAATTAGACAGAGATGGGCAAAGTACTTTCAAAATTCAATTTATGATTAAAGAGGAAGGTCTGGAGATTCAGTTAACCACCCGCAGATTCAAAAAAAGTTCCGGACAAGAGGAAGACGGCTTAGGCATCCTGATGATCGAAGCATTAATGGATTTCATTTCTATCTCTAATAAAGATGATGATACCCATATAGTAATGTTGAAAAAATTAAAATAAATGCATATGTTCTTAAAAGTGGTTATATATACCACTTTTTTATTTTTCTAAAAATTTTTGATTCAAAAAAGGTATAATATTCCTTTGCGCAGAATTAATATATATATAATAATACATGTCTTTTATGAAGCTTTGCCATGTAAGATCAATAGGGATGAAGGTGGTTTTATGAAAGCTCAACTCTTCAAAAAGACCTTTCCAAGTGAACTCAAATGTATTAGAACAGTCATAGAAGAAATTATGGACTATTTATGCTGTTCCTTTCCTTCTTTATCCTCAGAGGATTATTTTGATTGCAAATTAATTTATAATGAGCTCTTAATCAATGCCGTAATTCACGGAAATGAAAACGATAAAAACAAATTTGTATCTGTAACGATTGAAATTATAGGAGATGATAGTATATACTCTACTATTACAGATGAAGGAAATGGCTTTGACTATAATCGTATATTAAAAGAAATAGAAAAAACAGACCGGCTTTTCTTAGAAAGCGGTCGAGGCATTCAGCTGGTACAATCATTAACCAATGAACTTCATTATGAACCTTCAGGAAAACGAATAAGCTTTTACAAAAGGATGAGCAAAAATGGACAAAATCTTAGTTGTAGATGATATCGAGCAAAATGTAGAATTAATCAGCCGATATTTAATCAATGCAGGATATGATGTCATCACAGCCAATAGTGGCTCTATGGCAATCAAAAAAGCAAAACTGCTTCAGCCTGATTTAATTATATTAGATATTATGATGCCTAATATAAGCGGTTATGACGTTTGCAAAATCTTAAAAAGCAATGAAGACACAAAATATATTTCCATATTGGTTATAACGGCTCTGGATTCAAAAGATACGAAAGTAAGAGCCTTTGAAGCAGGTGCAGATGATTTTATTACCAAATCCTTTGATAAAATGACCCTGCTTTCAAAGGTAAAATCTCTTCTTCGTATCAAACATTTAAGCGATCAGTTAAAAAAGCAATATGCCGAACTTCAGGAAAAAAATAACATCATGGATTATCAGCTTAAAATGGCAAAGCAAATTCAGCAGTCCTTAATTCAGGAGGCCAACTTCTCAGTGAATGACGTAAAATTTACGAGCCGCTATATACCAGCCTTAGATGTGGGAGGAGATGTATACGACATCATCAAGTTAAATGAAGATTCTGTCGGGGTATTTATTGCCGATGTTTCAGGCCATGGAATCTCAGCTGCTCTTCTTACATCTATGGTAAAAATGTTATTCAGAAATCTGGTAGCTGCCTGTCCTGAACCAGATAAACTCCTGTCTCAAATGAATCGAGAATTTATTAATGTATTTGCCAATAAAATCACTGATGTATATGCCTCAGCCTTTTATGCAAAAATAGATACCAAAAATAGGATCATACATTATTCCAATGCAGGACAAGCGCTACCTCTGTTTGTCCGATCCTGCGATGACACAGTAGAAGAACTCAATATCAACGGTCTTCCCATTGGTCTTATGGAAGATTCTTCCTATGATTTAAAATCCACTGTATTTGAAAAAGGAGATGTCATTTTATTTTATACGGATGGCTTATGTGATTCCCTTTACAAAGATAATCCGGAAGAATTTATTCAAAAATTAAAAGAACTGTTGCTGGACTACAAAAACCAGCCCTCAGAAGAAATCATAGAATCTATTTTAAATCAGTTTTATTATCTCGATGATTCATCAAAATATGAAACCGATGATGTAAGCATTATTATATGCAAAATATAAGGAGTTGAAAGCTTTACTTTCAACTCCTCTTATATTTCCTGGATCTTTAAATATAATAAAATTTCCGATCCTTTTCCTTGATGATCCATAATCTCATAAGCATTCACAATCACTGGAAGGGAATTGTTTTCTTTATCCCTGATATTCCACTTCCATTCCCCGAGACTACCTCTTCTCATCATATCTTTTAGACTTTTATCCACCATTTCCGGATCATCAAAATAATCGGCAAAATATTTTCCTTTCATTTCTTCCCTGGTAAATCCCAATAAAGAAGATATTAGTTCGTTGCTCTGTATAATGATTCCTTCCCTGTCGATGAGCAGAAGGGCCCTCTTACTGCTCTCCAAAAGTTTCTGATTAAAGTTCTTTTCATAGATTAAGGCCTGCTCCATGTTTTTCATCGCAGTAATGTCTTTAGTGATATTGGTAAATCCGATGAGCTCATTATTTTTATTATACATTGGAGTAATAAGGACCTCGGCAAAATAGTTTTCTCCGTTTTTCTTGATCCTCCATCCATATTCAACATATTCCCCTTCTGTTTTGGCGATTTCCAGCTCCTTTTCCACTTTTCCTGATTTTACATCTTCGTCCTTATAAAGGGTTGATATATGATTGCCTATGATTTCCTCTGCTTTATAGCCTTCCAATAATTCTGCTCCTTTATTCCAGGTAGTAATAAAACCGTCCTTATCCATCGATACGATGGCATAATCTTTTATACTGTTTATAATATTGTTTAAGAAATCTGTTCTTTCTTTTACCTTTTCTTCTAATTCATCATTCATATTTTGAATCAGCTGATTTTGAAACTGCAGCTCTTTTGAAAGTCTTTCCGTTCTTTCATAAATCATCGCATTGGAAACAGACATTCCTAGATAATAGCGAATAGACTTTATGACCTCTATCTGCTCTTCCTGATAATCTGTAATACTGGCCAATACCAATATTCCTACCAGCTCATGCTGAGTTGAAATAGGAACGACCATCAGGGACTTAGGCTTAATCTTTCCTAAAAATGTCCGGGTACAATATGCCGTATCCTCAGGAATATCGGAGATAATTTGAATTTCATTGCTTTGTGCCGCCTGCCCGATAAACCCTTCTCCAATAGAAATATCAAACTCCTTATACACATTCTTAGAAAATCCAAAAGAAGCCTTGATCTCCAACTTATTCGTAACAGAGCTGGCAATATAAAACGCTCCCCAGTTGCTTCTTGTTGCATCAATCACTTTGGGAAGAAGATCTTCTAAAAGCTTTTCCAGTTGAATATTCACTGCCAAGGCATTAATGATATTAAATGTCTTAACTTTAATCCTGTTTTGACGTTTTAAATGTCCTCTTAAAGATTCCAGAGCATTATACACCTTCTCGAATGCCTTAGAAGGCGCGAAATCAGCTTCTTCCCCTTTAGAAATACTTTCAATATTTTTCATTAATGCATCTATTTGTCCATAAACATTTTTCTTATACTTCCACCAGGATATAAAAGAAAAAGCAAGTACTAAAAATACATCCCCTATAATCATCAAAATTGCGATTCCGTCGGAAATATAAGTATGTATATAAAAAAGTACTACACCCAGCAAAACGCCTATAACCAATAACACTGAATGGATTATGAATTCAAATTTAGGATGTTCTTTCATGACGACACTCTTCTTCCTTTTCTCATTCTCCCAAACATTTCTTAAGACCTGTTAAAATAGGTATATCTGTTGATAGGCAAACATACTGTTGACCGCGCTTTTGGCAAAAGGATTGAATTTGAATTTGAAATTCTTTAAGGGCCTTTTTGTATGCTTCGATTGTACTCTCTGTTAATTCTATATCTTTAAATTCCCCGCTTTCTTGATCTGTTAGCCTGTAATATCCCCTAAGACTTGGGTTTAGTTCTTCCGGGGATAAAATTTGAACCAGTACAACCTGCTGTTTTTTATATTGAAGAAGCTTCACTGCTTCTTCATATCCATCCTGCGAAAAAAAATCAGACAGAATAAAAGAGATCCCCTGTGCCATAGGATAATTCTTAAGGCTCATAATAGACTGGGTTAAAGTCGTTTCTCTATCAAGAGGAAGTTCATCTAAAAACTTTACAACATCATAAAACAAGTTTTTTGATTTGATATTTTTCTTCTCTGCGTTAATCGTTCTGCCACAGGCATAGAGATTCACTACATCCATGTTTCTTAATCCAATATATGCAATAGCTGCCGCCAAATGCTTTCCATAAAAAATTTTGCTTATTTCACTGTCGTCCATAGACATGCTGTTGTCTAAAAATACATTTACATTTCCTTGTTTTTCTTCCATAAAAAGTTTTAAAAACGGTTTATCAAAGCGGCCATAACTGTTCCAGTCAATTCTTCTTAAGTCATCTCCAAGAACATAGGGACGAAAATCAGAAAACTCTAAGGACATCCCCTGAGCTTTTGATTTTCGCGCACCGCTATATCCATTGACAAGAAGAGACTCCATTCTTATAGCAAAAACATCCAATTGGGATAAAAATTCTTTTGTAATAACTTCCATCAATTTGGGCATAGTTATTTCCCTTCCTCTAAAGCTGCCAAAATCAAATCATCTGATGTAACCTGATCTGCTAAAGCTTCAAAATTTAAGAAAATACGGTGCCTTAAAGTAGGAAGGGCCACAGTCTTAATATCATCAAAGGATACATTGTATCTGCCTTCAAGCAAGGCATGAATTCTTGCAGCGATAATAATTGCCTGAGCACCCCTTGGACTTGGACCATATCTTACATATTTTTTAGTTGTTTCAGAAGCATGCTCCGATTCCGGATGAAGTTTCAGTATAAGCTGCATAGCATACTCCAATACAGGGTTTGCAATTGGCACCTGCTTTGCGATTTCTCCCATCTGTAATAGATCTTCTTTGCCGCATACAGTTCTTGGCTCAGAAACATTAACTCCTGTTGTCAGGCCTACAATTTGAGCCAATTCTTTTTCGTTTGGGAACTTAACATCTAGTTTGAACATAAACCGGTCCATCTGGGCTTCCGGCAAAGGATAAGTTCCTTCCATTTCTAAAGGATTTTGAGTCGCCATTACAAAAAATGGACTAGGAAGAGTGTATGTATTATTGCCTACTGTAACGGTTTTTTCCTGCATGGCTTCCAGCATTGCACTTTGGGTTTTTGGCGTTGCACGATTGATTTCATCGGCTAACACAATGTTTGAGAATACAGGCCCTGCCTGAAATTGAAATTCACTGCTTCCGTCCTGCTTCTTCATAATGATATTGGTTCCAATAACATCTGCTGGCATTAAATCCGGGGTAAACTGAATTCTTGAGAATCTAAGATCCAGCACTTTCCCTAAGGTTTTGACCAATTGTGTTTTTCCTAAGCCGGGAAGCCCTTCAAGAAGTACATTTCCTCCTGCAATAATCGCCATAATTATATGCCTTATAATATCCTTCTGACCTATAATACTTTCCCCAATAGCATCTTCTATTTCTTTAAAACGTCTTGAAAAGTTTAATATTTGGTTTTCATTAATATCCATTTTTAATCACCATTACCTAATAATAGTTTTAATTTAATTGTATATGACTAAAATCTATTCGTCAACAAGAAAGAGTTTCACTTGCGAAAGTCTCGCACCGAACAAGTCATCAAAACCAACAAAACGGAGGGTTATTGCATAGGAACTCCAGAGGATTTTCCTATGTAATAAAAAAGAAGTGCCTCTAACTACATAGTAGTTTTGCGACACTCCTTGATCTATTAATCTTGTGTATATGGAAGAAGAGCGATATGTCTTGCTCTCTTAATTGCAACTGTTAATGCACGTTGATGCTTCGCACAGTTTCCTGTGATTCTTCTTGGAAGAATCTTGCCTCTTTCAGAAATGTATTTTTTAATTCTATTTGTATCTTTATAATCAATTACGTTCATTTTATCGATGCAGAAATTACATACTTTCTTTCTTTTACGGATACGTCTTTTTTGAACTGCCACGCTTAACCCTCCTTTACGAATACCATTCACTAGAATGGTAAGTCTTCATCTTCTAAACTTTCATCGATTGGATAAAATCCTTCCGGTTCTTGATCAAAAGGGGTTGTTTTATATTGCTGTGTTTGGGACGGTTCATAGCTCTGATGGGCTTCAAAGGCAGCTTTGCTTTCTGCAAAGTACTGTTCTTCAACAACCACATCCGTAGACCATCTTCTTTTACCTTCCTGGTCATCCCAAGAACGCACCTGAAGGCGACCTACTACAGAAACCATCTGCCCTTTCTTAAAATATTTCTCCGCAAATTCTCCCTGTTTTCCAAATGCAACCACATTAATAAAGTCCGCATCCGGCTCTCCTTCACGTCTGAAACGTCTATTAACAGCGAGGGTATATCTAGCTACTGCCAACGGCTCTGCGCTTTGCGAGTATCTTATTTCCGGGTTTTTTGTCAATCGTCCCATTAAAATCACTTTATTCATACAATAACCCCCTTTATCTTTTGAGGAACTGCAATATTCTATCTCAAATTATTTCCAATATGTTCAATGTCTAATCATTATGGATCAATTATTCTTCTACTTTTGTAATCAAATATCTGATTACAGAATCCATAATACGAACACGGCTTTCAATTTCTGCTGGCGCACTTGCATCAGCTGTGAAAGTAATGAAGTAATAGAGACCTTCGTTAAACTTACTGATTTCGTAAGCTAATTTTCTTTTACCCCATTCATCCACTTTTTCTACGGTTCCGCCAAATCTTGTGATATAGCCTTGAACTTTTTCCAATGCTGCATTTTTTGCTTCTTCTTCAAGACTTGGTGCAAAAACCACTGCTAATTCGTATTTATTCATTCTCAAGCACCTCCTTTTGGACTTTGGCCCTATTATAAATAGAGCAAGGATTTACACTTACAATCTAAGATGATACCATAAAATCAAGAAAGATACAAGCTATTTTTACAAATTATCTTCCCCAGTTATTTCCTCAGCTATTCCTTCTGGCCTCTCAAGAATTTTTTTCACTCTTTTTTCAAACTTTGTTCGAGGAATCAGGACTAAATGATTGCATCCCGTACATCTTAATCTAAAATCAATGCCCACTCTAAGTACTTCCCACCTATTGGCACCACAGGGATGGGGTTTTTTCATTTGTACGATATCTCCTACATAAAACTTCATTTTCCTACCTCCATAGTTTTAATGAATAAATTGATCTACACTGTATTATATATAAAGAAAGGAAGATAAAACCAGAACTTTGTGTTTTTATTGCTGTACGATATCAATACTTTGTAAAACTTAAATATGGGGGAACCTTAATGAATTGGAAACTTTTCTTTTCTGCCTTTTTTACCTTATTTATTGCTGAATTAGGAGATAAAACTCAACTAGCAGTATTTTGCATGAGTGCAGATAAAAAACAACCTATCCCAATATTTCTGGGAGCCTCCTTAGCTTTAATTCTGGTCACGTTCTTAGGGGCATTTTTTGGTGAATACATATCAAGATATATCCCGCAGCATATTATTAAATTCATTGCCGGATGCTTGTTTATAGGAATTGGGATATTTGTATTAAAAGAATCATTCATGGAATTATCAAAATAAAAAAAGAATAATCAAAAACCCCATAGGATATCAAACCTATGGGGATTATTTTATAAGGCGCCAATCGGATTTGAACCGATGAATAAAGGTTTTGCAGACCTCTGCCTTACCACTTGGCTATGGCGCCATATTTTAAATTCTGGCAGCCACCTACTCTCCCAGGCAGTCTCCCGCCAAGTACCATCGGCCGTCTATGGCTTAACCATCATGTTCGGTATGGGTATGGGTGTTTCCCATAGACGCATCGCCACCAGAAATATATGAGTGACCCATAGGGGACTCGAACCCCTGTTACCGCCGTGAAAGGGCGGTGTCTTAACCGCTTGACCAATGGGCCATATTGGCTCCCCGAGTAGGATTCGAACCTACGACCCTCCGGTTAACAGCCGGATGCTCTACCGCTGAGCTATCGAGGATTATAGTTGCTTCGCAATTATTTAGAAGTTTTTTTCAAAAACTTCACAATCTCGCTACACATCAGAAGTTTTTAGAAATTTTCTTCTAAAACTTCATATTCTCGCTTCCCTTGGAAGCTTTCTTGAGGATCTGCACCCTCAAAACTAAACACTGTCTGCTAAAGCTTTTCTTAGGTCAAGCCCTCGACCTATTAGTACTTATCAGCTCAACATGTTACCATGCTTTCACCTTAAGCCTATCTACCAGGTAGTCTTCCTGGGGTCTTACTAGCTTTCGCTATGGGAAATCTTATCTTGAGGTGGGCTTCACA